>JGI24022J15233_10005534_pt1 | contig 13416 bp, 10 predicted proteins | sample Ectturendosymbi2_FD_15233 | JGI IMG/M metagenome (IMG submission 15233) | reverse complement strand
GGTTTGGAAACATGGAAATGACGTCAAATTGTGACGTCACAAACAGCGAACACCAAATACAAATGACCACCATATGACCCTGAACCAAAACTCCCCCATGAAAATTTTCTGCGTACGTCACTGATCACAGAACAATAGAAAAATCTACTCTAAGTCTTCATTTAAGTACAAATATGAGTACACAAAATATGGGCTTTACGATAATAGATCGAATTTTGTTTAATTTTAGCATCAGAAACACTAAGCAGACTGCGAGATAAACTTCAGTGTGATTTTTACTCTTGTGTGGCGTTTTCGACCAGATTGTGAATTCTTGGCCGCGTTGTGGAAAGAGCGCATCTAAGATCGTCTTCTAGAGTAAAATTGAGTCGGTTTCGATTTTTTGTTTCCACGTGCAGAAGGGTAGAGATTCCTCATTCGCACAAACATGTGCTGGGGGAAAGAAGTAATTTTTTGAGAGCTTCTTTTCCAACATTTGGATAAATATCAGAAACTTTTAGCTAAAAATCGCAAATTGTATTAGTTTCGTTTCGAAAACGTATTTTGCCCCAGAATCATTTTGAAGGTTAATCATCTTGCTTGCATACTGCAACATACTTGACTGGAACAAGAAAAATTTTTTTCACCAAATCCAAGTTGTTTCAATGATTTCTGTAAAGTACAGCACAAATTCTTCACGAAGCCCTCCAAGGTGTTGAACAAATTCCGACGCTGTATCAACATTCACTTCATCACCAGCCGCCGAAGCACCATTTCGAGCATAGAAAAATTTCCTGGTTGATCTTTTCGCTTCCAATTGTCAAGTTCTTCCACGAATGCGCGGAGGGTGTCAATAAAATCAAAGACTGTTCTTCCTTGTACTTGTAGTTCCAGATTAACTTTATTGAGTTGTTGAAATATGTCAGCAAGATATGCCAAGCGGTAAATAAAATGGTTATTTTCGAGACTGGATACTATTCCGCTTTTTCCTTGATTGCAGATAATTGATTTTAATTGTTACATACTTCTCGATGCGTGCATCTGAGCTTACTATCATGCATTTTAAATCTAGCCTAATATGTTTGGCAATTCAAAACACACAGATAGATGGAAACCTTAACAGAAAACCTGCTTAACGAACGACATTCCGTCGGCAGCATTATGTCAGGTTCACCAGAGGTGCTTCACACCANCACTCAATGAATTTATCCACCACTCTTTGAATTATGCGAAATGGCACCATGGCCCACCTAAAAACCGCCTGTGGCCCACCGGTTGGGATCCACTGGGATAGAACATTATTTAAAGTCACCAGTTTAATCTACATGATCTGACATGCTATACATCAACATATACAATCCAGAGGGAGTACAGTATAACAATATAGAACAGACGGATTTCTACCATTCTAATTTGAAAAAGGTTTGATTTGTATGATTGAAAAAACATCCCAGTCTTGTTGAATAGAGCATTAGCCTTTCCTATGCGTTAAGAAACCATCCCATGTCAAAGGCAGGTCCTGTTGTAATTCATAGAAGTGCGACGTGTTTGTAGCATTGCCGCCAAAATCCATACGAATCGTTTTGCGAAAGCACTTTAAAGAGAACATTTGTTTTTTCAAAAAAGGACGAACTCGGCTATAAGATTTTTAAAATGTTACTGTTGATATGACGTGGAATCTTGAGTTTGAAAGATTTCAGTTCCTTCAAAGCGTCAAGTAGGTTATAGCGAACTGGCTTGTTACACATTCTGATGAAATGATAATTAAAAGATTCAGTAGTATTGAACAAGCGTTCTCTCTGTACAGTTCAAAACAGACAGCAATCAGGAAGAAGTTCAAAGTGATCCCATAAAAGAAACTGCAATACAACATGGCACTAGCAACAGCTTAAGGATTGATCCACCAAGACAAGAAGATAGCCATACAGACGATGAAGTCACTCTGGTTAAGAATATTAATGTGAAAGTGAAGAGGGGATGGTACGTTCTATGTTTTATTTTTGGCGTTTTCTGTGGCAATTGTTTGCATTCTATAATTAACTGAAATTGCACGTTTAGATGTGGTTGCCTAATTCTTGAGATTTGGACTGTTGTGTCTTTTTATACACGAAACTGAAAAACAATATGTTTCATTGAAATTCTTATAGAAGCACCAGAAAGAAAATAGGCTTTTGTTTGTTTGATATGGTGGATTGTTGTTGGCGCTTTGTAACTGCAATGGTCCTGTAGCGCCACGACTGAGTTTGTACAATTTCTGGTTTCAATTTACTCGATTTTTTGCGTTCTGGGTGAGTTCCCTGCAGCTCTTCCGCACACCGCGCGCCTGTTACGAAGGCTGCAGCACCAATTTACAAGGTCTTGGTAAGACCCGGTCTAGAGTCGAACCCTCAACTTACCAGCACCGAAGAAAATAGGCTTTTCTACAGAGAGTTATTCATTACTTTTGTACATACTTTTCAGTTTACTCGGTGTTTGCGGGTCTGTCGGGAGCGGCAAGTCCTCTTTAGTGTCCGCAATTTTAGGGGAGTTGCGGATTCAACGCGGAAGCATTGGAATCTGCGGGAAGCTGGCCTACGTTCCACAACAACCCTGGATCTTCCATGACACTGTTCGACAGAACATCTTGTTTGGTTCAAGCTTTGACAAGAAAAAATATGAAAGAGGTTTGCATACGGTGAAAAACATTGAAATGCGTCTTCACAGTTGTGAAATGCTTTGATTATAAGAAAATTTCTAATTGTAAGTCACGAGATGGGTTCTGCGCTACTTGCTATGAGGGTTGCAAATTGTATTGGAATGAATGCTTCTGCTCGTTGCTCTGTGCCACCCGCATCAACCTCCACGTGCTTTTCGATCGGCGCTATCTGAGTTAGTCCACTTTATGTGGTTGCATAAACAGAACGCCAAGTCGCCGCAGATCAGCTGTTCACTCCAAGCTTCCAAGTAATTCTTGTGTTGATATCGGCATTCTACGGTGCATCACTCTGAAAAATCATTTCTTCTCAGCTGAGCTTCTAGGAAACTAAATTAGTGCAAAGGTATACAGTCCGCGTCTCTTCCTAAGTTCCTTTTTCACCTTAATGCTCTTTCCCACAACGTTTTAGGACAACTACGGTCGCATAATGCTTCAAATTGTACGCAAAATATACACCAATCTTGAAACACTTGTTGATTACAGTCATCGAAGTCTGCTCGTTGAAACAGGACGTAGAGCTCTGGCCGAAGGGAGATTTGACCGAAGTTGGCGAGAGAGGAATAACACTGTCTGGTGGTCAAAAACAACGCATAAGTCTTGCTCGGTGAGTTAGGCGATGCACTCGGCACAACGATTGAAGTTTAAAATGTTGGTTCGTTTTCGATCTAGAAAGGCAGTGTTCGAAGAAACAGTAAAATTACTGAGCCATTGTAAACTTTTTTCAGGCAATAATTTCATATCTAATAAATGCTGAACTTTTATGGAAAAAACGAAGCTCACAAAGACTCGATGTTCTTTCCACATTTCTTGTTTTCAGTATTTGAAGCCGGATAAAGCTTAATTTGTTATTTTGCTTGAACTCAAAGAACAGAATGATATAACAATTCTAAAGACTATGTATCAGAACTATCTTCATCCTACTTTCCAACAAAAACGTTTTTGTGTAGCGTATTTTTTGACACCGCATCTTCAACATCAAACCAAAAAAAATCTGTCATAAAGTTCGGCTGTCAATATCTCCCTCAGAATAAAAAAAACGCATAGTAGCATGAAAATAAGCGAAAGCATTTCTTTCTTATGTTGACAAAAGGCAAGTTAAGCAGCATTCCTTTGCAACTTATACCTTCTGGAAATTCTTACAATAATGAAATGGAAATGATCATCTACTAATTTTTGCACTGAATTTAATTTACTCAACTGTGTGCAGGGTTTGCGTTATTTGTTTTTCTTAGAAAATAAACCAAATCCTGACGTGTGATTTTCACAAGCATTGAAATCACCTAAAATTACTGGATTTTATTTTCTGTACGTGGAAACACGTTTCGTCCATCTGCGTTATTCGGATGTTTTATTTCCATACAGAGCTGTGTACAGTGAGAGAAGCATCGTGCTGCTCGACGATCCACTATCAGCTGTTGACGCTTACGTCGGCAAGCATATCTTTTCGGAATGCATCAAGAAAGAAATGAAGGGAAGAACGGTCATATTTGTCACACATCAGCTTCAGTATCTCAAAGAATGCGATGACGTGATCACTCTCAAAGAGGGAAGAATTGCTGAACACGGAGATCATGTTTCATTGATGAAAGCGGGTGGAGAATACGCTGAACTTCTAACGTAAGTTTTAAAGCAGAATATTAAGGATAATGAATAACTATATTTTCTGCAGATTGCGGCTTGATATTGCTGCGTTCATTAAGCGTCATAAAACTGATCAGTAAATGTCGCGAGTTGAACGACCAATTTCCTTGCAATACATGAAACTTGCTATTTAGCATCTACTGTAAAAGCAGAAGGGTTGTTCTTGTCATTAGTCGGAACTGTTTCGTTCACATGGATTCTACATTCTTGCCTGGTGCACCTCCTTGCAGAGAAGCGCTTCTTGATGCAAAAAGCAAACGCTTTGCACATGGTGAACTGCGTATTAAGCATGTTATAACAAGGATATCATTGTAACAGTTTTGATGTGTTGCTTTATATAAGTTGTAGTGAACGGAGAGAGAATTGTTTCAAATGATCGCAGGTTTATCTATTCGTCTTCCTGCAATAGCAAATGTTTTCTGAAGTGCTTGTGAATTATCTCGCTATGATTTTTGCCATGAAGCCATAGGTGCATGGGAGTCTATATGTTCATGCAGGCAAAATATTTTTGCCTAAATATTTCTGCTTTCATCCTTAGTGAGGCTGTCTTAAGTTGCCCAAGAGTAGTTATCAAAAGAGACTTCTCGCACAGAAATTACTTTCCAATTTTTTGAAAATAGCGAGATGGACAACTTCGTGGAACTTCCAAGTTTCAGGAAAAAAGCAGAAAATAAATTTGAGCCAATCCTCTTGCTCGCAATTCTTAGACTTGCGTTTTGTGTTTAAAAAAGTTACAGAATTAAGCAAACTTGTGACATATTTGCACAAGCACACACACAACCCACCCCCTCACAAAACTTGTGATTTCTTTTGCACCTGACAAAAAACAAACAATTTCACATTCTTTATCAATCAATTGAAATTCCACCAACTTGTCCATCTGGCTATCACAAAATCAGCGAATCAATTTCGAGCGAGAAAATCTGCTTTTTTTAACTACGAATATTTTTCTCAGTGAAATCAAACAGCAGCAACTTCAAAGCACTGGGAAATTCTCTAAGCCTAAGCATCGTCACAAGTTGTCAAAACCGCTTGGGGATTTCACGCTAAAGCCAGAGCATCCTCACAAACCTTCAAAACTATCTCTTCAGAAACTCTGGCATATTTTTCCCAGATAGCTTTGCCAACAGCTTTTGAAAGTTTGCTTCAAAGTTTTCACCAAAAAATTTTGGCTTCAAAATAAATATCACCTTGACTTTTCCGTGCTTGTGTGGACTTTGTTTTACGGCGACTTTTGCAAACTTGCTATTGCAGAAAAAAAGCTCGTTTTGCCGCACATTTCTTGAATCAAGGCTTTGGCGCTTTCACCGAGTATTTCATATTTGTTGTCAATTGAAGCAAAGTACTGTATGCTCCATTCAACAAAGTAATCATACAGTATTTCTCAAACGATTGAACAAGCAGTCAACATATCCTTTTGTTGCAGTCTCTCTGTCCTCAGTTGGTTCGGGAAGATTATAAATTTTTCGCGTATTCATGTTGAGGTGTTCTTGTGCCTTTCCTAATGAATAATTAAATGTTTTTTCAGTGAGCATCAAATCCAAATATTGTTTGTTTGCAGAATCCAAATTTCGGCTGGGTCTTTTAATCTTGTTATCACAATTAATATCATGTGTTGCATATCATTTGTGACAAGTATTGTTATTCATGTTTTCATTTGTGACAAATATAAGATAGTCGACATATCTTTTGTTCACACCATTTTGATCCGTTTCTGGATTTCTCAAGTTTTCAATTTTGAAACTATTCCAAGATATATTTCTGTTGGTTGCTTTGAATCACCATTATGAAGAAACGTTTCGATGGTACCTTCAGCCAACGAATTAATCGCACTATCCAAAGTTATTTTGTTTACACCATCGGTTTCTTCCACCGAGGCCTCCTAAATCCAAAATCTGTTTCCAATCATTTGAAGGGCATGAACCATTTGGCCTTCCCCATCAAGTAGAAGATATTTTTGAGATTCTAAAATAGTATTGACTTCAATTTCTCTCAAAATTTTTATGTTCAAGGTTTGAAGATTTACGCAATCTCCGTTATCTTTACGGTCATTTATGTTAAATATGTTGTGAAAATTCATGTTCAAGTGTTTTGTTGAAATATTGAGACCCATCCACAAATTTTTGTATCTTTTGTTGGAATTTCTTAAACTAAAAAATTTTTATTAATCGCATCTGAATCGTTAGCTGCATTTGCTAAATTAGTGATTTTATGATTATTCCACGAAACATCACGTGAACGACCAGCACGATAACTACCAATGGCTTCTGCAACGGTATTTTCAACCGCTTTTCTAGGATTTCGTATTGCATCATTTACAGCAGTGTCTACAGTAGTGTTTGCTTGTCTCAAAACCTCCATTTCCGAATTTTTAAGCGTTCTTAACTGCACACCATCTTGGTCAGGTTTCGGATTTGCCATTCCAGTCACTCTATGCACTCCTGATGATAAGTCATTTCGCATCCTGTGACCTGGGTCACGTCTTAGAAAATATGCAATTTCAAAACTCAACCTGGTAGCATGGTTGTCTTGTTCTGGTTCGCAAGTCCACAAATACCAATGCGTCCTTGCACATCTCCACCTTCACGTGAAAGTTTCGTATCACAGTAAGATTTATTACAACAATCTCCTTCATTTACGGAAGACAGAAAGTTGTTAGTTGCTTTTTGATTCATATCTATTGGAGCACATTTTCTAAGACATTGTTCGTTTACATATTTTTATCTTACAGCTGAATTTGGTCCGCCACGACTTCTTAAATTGTTGATGGTATTTTGATTCATATTCGCTGGCTGACCGTTACGCAAAAATTGTTGTTAACATATCCGAGTGAAGCTCAACTCACGTTGGTTTATTTTTGACTTGCTTTTGGTGTTCTTCCAATTTCATCAACTGCAATCTCTTGAATTTTATCCCCAAAAACTACTTATTATTTCTTGATACCCTTTTCAGTTTTGCATCTGCTTCAAAACGCACAAGCAAAGATGTGAACAAAGCACTTCTTCTCTTCGTTGAATTTTTTTAGTTGGATAAAACACACCAGAACAAAGGCAACCACTTAATGCATTTGAGGAGGCAAACCAAAGCTATTGAAATACCATTCATCATTTTCGATTTTAAAATAGCAAGCCCAAATTCCTCTTTGTCCCAAAGATTCATCCAAATTTGTTATTTCACATTAATTTTTCTTGGTTTCGTTGTTAAAGTGTCTCTGACAGACAGCCCTAAAGTTTGGTATTTTTAATTGTTTTACTGCACCCGTTAGTTCAAAATTACTCAAAGGCTTGTTTGGTAAAATTGGATTTTCAACTTTTGTTTTCATATCTACTCATGTCTATTGTACGTTTCGTTATTGGAATTTAAAAAATAAAATAAAAAATTCATTAAAAAAACAATAAAACATTTTTATTGGAATTTTTTCATCTTTTCTTTTAGTTGTCGAATTTACAATATTATTGTGTTGTATTTTTAACATCGTCTAAAATTATTGAACATTTTTATCAGAATATACTTGTTAGACAAACTCTTTCAAATAAGTTTTGTGATTGAATTTGCTTTCGTTTCTGAGCGAGTTTCAATTTGTCGTGTTTTGGAAAGTTTATCATAATTTTTTCAATTGTTTTTGTGATACTAATCACAGGCGCACTAACGAATAATAAAATACTTTGAATTCCCATTCTGATTTGACATTCAAATAATTTGAAGGCTAGTTTAAATCGTATTTATTCTGTTTCACTCATGTTTGTTTTGTTTCAGAAATATCAAAAACCACAGTGGAGTTCGTTTGGGAATATGAATCGTTTCGCGGTGTGATTTCAATTTTATCTGTAGAGAACAAAAAATTCCTTTGAATTACACATCTCATTTGCTTCAAACGTCCTTTAAATTTATTAGAACAGTTCCTTTGAACACAAAACACCAAAATGAAGTGAAACTATGATTGACGTATTTGCTGGGATTACCAATTCTTCTTGTGAAAAAATTTCCCATGTAGATAATTTTTTTTCTTTGGTGGAAACATAATGATCAAAATTTCCAAAAAAACTATTGGCTTTTCAATTTTCGTTTTAGATTTGGACATTTACTATATGCGTTGATTATCGCAAAAAAATGAGACCGGGAATATTTTTCAGAGGGCTGTTTGGACTAAGAAAAAGACATTGTCCAGAGTAAACTTAAACTCCCTGTTCGAGATGAAGACCGCTTCCCACATTCCCAAGTCCAGAGCCTTTATGTAGTTTGAGATACCAACCTTGTCCGTCAGTTTTTACACTTGCAATGTACCATTGCTTTGTTTGTTGCTTTTTATGCTAAAGCAGAACCAACACCAGAAAACGCTCCAGTAGCAAGAGTTGGTAATACCGTTTTGGCTAAAAACGGCAGTGCTTTTGTCGTCAGTCCAGAAAGCATTGCTAAAGATCCACCTTCAACTTAAAAATTTCGAGCAATTTGATGTTTTGATATTTTATTGTCACTCTTTCTTGATTCACAAACGCCTTTGTCATTTTATACAATTGTGCTTTTGTGAAAGAGAGAATACTTTCTCCACATTAGACATGAAAACCAAGATGAATACTCAAAGTTTTCCAGATTCCACATCATCCATTGCTTCGGATTGTTTAACTTTTATGTTTGCATAACTCATTTTCAGTATATGCAATTAGATTTCTCTCAAATGATATCTAATAGTAAAATTTTCACCTCTCAGTTTCAAGTGCTTGCCATTTTGGTCTGTAACTGTGGTGTCATTTTCTTTGTTTTATCCAATATAACTGGACGATGCACAAGGTTTCTTGGATTTTATACTATTTCATAACCGGGGATCACATTTGGAAAAGACTATAAATTGTACAGTATTTTGAGTTCGTTCGGTAACACAACTCCCAGAAATTACGTCCACATTCCACCAAAATTGAATTAATTCTAAAAATATTGAAGACATATAATGAACATCACCGCCAATGAAAACCATATGAACGACATATTGCAAACGTTTCAACTCCTGTTATCATCATCAGTGCATTGCAAATTGTGAAAAAGTGAAAAACGCGAAAGCCTGTTTCAGTAGCGAGGTAGTGGCGCGAAGCATAGGTAATCACATGACTCAGTTGGATACGCGCCGTTGGTGATGGCGCGTGACGCCACGAGTTAGGCACGGATCTCTTGTTACAAGGTAAATATGCATAGAGGCATCCACGGGATGTTTGCATTCAGCTCTGGTTTTTGTTCTTGAATCAGCAAAGATTCAAGAATCTGCAGCCGCCGCCAAATGTTGTCACTGCCAATGACCTCGGGTGAAGGTCAACACGGTGATCTGGGTTGGCTTGCATGTCTCCATGCTGAAGAGCTTACTGGCGTTCGATGCTCTTATATACGATTTATCAAATTGCGTTGCCTTTGCCCGATGTAAGAGGCACCACATGAGCGCGTAAGCCTGTAAACAACGTTAAAACGGTTGAGTACTAGCAATGAACTGATGATGATAACAGGAGTTATCGAAACGTTTGCAATGCGTCGTTGATATCATTTTCATTGGCCGTGATTTACATTATAAGGCTATTTAGTACTTCCGCGTTTCGTGTACCAATATTGACGACATTTTCTGAATGGTGATAGCCTTCTCAATACAATTGATACCGAAATCCAAGAAAACTGGCAAGCAAATTATTCTGCCTAGAGTCAACGTGACAACCATTTTTTATTTCCAAGACGCTTTTCATAGTGTTTGTGTATGCTGATACTTTAGTAAACTCATCACGTTCGTCTTTTTTTCATCTCAATTTCCATCACATTTGAATTGCTTCTGCAATAACAATAAGGTTGTAACTGCCATCTAGAATTCTTATGTCAAACCATGACTTTGTCGCGATGAGTCATAATTTCCTCTTACTTCAACAATTTCAGGAGAATATCGAAAAACATTATTTTCATCATTGATATTTGGAAAAGAATAAGTCTTCACGTTCACCAAAGCACTTTCCTATTTTCGGTTTTTATCGAATTCGATTGGTGTTTGAAAAGTTGTCTTTATTTTTGTTGATTGTCTGAAACAACAATGTTGAAGATTAGAGAAGTGATTCTATCAATTTTTTCAAGAAGTTCTGATTACATTCATTCTTCAACAAGAAATAATCAAAACCGCTTCTGTGTTTAGTGTTGTTTTTTGTGAAGGTAAATTAATTACCACAAAGTTATGCGGTATTAACCGTGCGTGCTTGCATACATCTTTAAATTCATCTTTTGTCATATCTTGACAAACATGATCAATATTTTTTGTATCTTGTGGAAACAGACAAACAATTGACATTTCTGCGTGTACTTTGCCTTGGCAATTTGAAGTAGAATTGCGACAAATACAGACAATCACAATTACTGTGTCTTCCACGAACAAAATGACATTCGCATTTGCTTTACTTTTGAAACAAGAGGTCATAAAATATCATGATATTTTTTTGTTCTGGAGAGATACTCTTGGGTCTGGAACATCATTTCCTAATAAAAATTGCATTCATTTGTTTTTCGTTGCTTGTTAATCACATTTTCCTTAGCCACTTCTTCAATATTGACCTCAAACTGTTCAGAAAGATCTATATTTATATCGACAACTTTGGACCCTATACAAAAACAAATTTGGACGCAGTCTACAAATTTTGCTGTTGCTGCCCTTGCTAGGCGTCTGGCGACAGACATTATTCCACACGATGACACATTAAGCTGCTTGCATGCAGACTTGCAGACTAAATACTTGGGAAAATAGTTGCTTTTCCAGTTTCAACATGTGACTGCGACAAATTTTGGGTTGTTTCGCATATGGTTAAGACATTCAGCAAATCTCTTCAACTCATCTTCAAGATTATTTTCCGAAACAAGCTTCATCAACCGAGCTTTGCTGAAGCGTGTAAAAACTTTACTCCATTTTTGTTTGTAAGTTAGCTGATTTGATTATTTGTTAAGCTTGAATCATCATCACCTTTCTCAAATGCTTTCAGTTTTTCACAAAGTTTATTTTGACAAGCAGTTTGAAGCATCCTTGGTTTTGACATTTTTGTCGTCGTGTAAACCCCTTGGTTGTTTGAAATTACTCGTATCCGGCCTCTTGCGATATTTTCCATTTATTATACAAAAGAAAATTTCTTTAACATGGCTAATTTTTTTTTCCTTGTAACAAAGAACCATCGTTACTGTAAAAAACTAGAAGAAATCGTTAAAAAGCACAGGTCAAAAAATTATTCAAGGCTTCGTCAACAAGATCTATTAGATATTATTGGAAGATGTCTTCCAAAGGCATGTGCGTGATAAACAAAATCAAGAACAGTCTTCAACGTCTTTAAATCCGCTGGATAGCACCAACCCAGAAATACTCTAGATGTTCAAACACTTCAGGCACAACCATATCTTACTTCCACCACCACCGAAGAAAAAAACGTGAAGCAAACACTGGGAAAATGGGGTGATTGGCTTTTGCGATTTGTTCCAGAAGCTGCTACAAGACCAATCAACAATGATTAGGAAATACCCAAGAACAATTTATGAGCTTGTATCCAAAACTTCAGTTAAACGAAACCAAACAGTCCGCTTTGAAAAACTTTACAAGACAACATGTAATTGAACCAAGGCCTACTTAAGATACGGCCAGATATGTCACATTTTTCCGCCTGTTGTTAGCAGGCCGCTTGTCAGCCTGCTAGGTATGAATGAGTGAGGGTGCATAGTGTGTTTATAAGTGGTTCGTCAGGTGAGTTTTGAGTTTATATATTTAAAAATTGTGTTAGTTTGTCTATTCAGCCATTCTATTTATAAAACCATCTTCCCGGCGCATGTGCTTACTGACGAATGTGGTATTGAGCATCAGAGCGGTAAGCATACTAATCTACGCTGTACTGCACAAGACCTGACATTTCTGGAAGTTTTATTGTCAATGGTATGTACATCAGCTTTGTCAGTCAAATTTGCAGGAGCGCAGGCTTAAAAGTTAGCGTTGCCAGTTCGTTTCTACTGAAAGCTACAGATTAGCTTTAGTCTTTTGATGAAGTGGTTGAAAACATTTGGTAGTTTTTGTAGATTGTCACGTGCAGTGTAGGCAACTGTTGCTTGGGTTTGCAGGGTGGGTTAACTTAGGTAGATTCTGTGTGGGGATAGGAGTTAGATGTAAAGGCAACTTTCAAATATAGTGCATGAGACTGCTGGACTGTGGCCATAAATTTTAACGCATTTCCTCTTTAGCTATCACGTATATTTCCAAAGCATGTGAAAACAGCAAATGTTTTGTGTGCCACCGTTAAAAAACAATTTGTTCAGGTGGTTTGACCTTGCCTGCAAGGCATTTTGCTTCCATAAACCATATAACCACATGCTAAGCCTTATACTCAGAGCAATAGACCTTTACTTTCTGCTATGTGTTGTTCCCTTTACATTATAAGTAGCTTCGTCCTGAGGAAATCTGCAGCTAAATGATCCCTGTTCCTTCGCAGCCTCCCACTCCTCCGTGCATTTTTAAAATCGGATTACTTGGAAGTCATCGCATCACTGTGTTACAACAACAATGATGGCGCCGTCCATGCGTGTACTTTTTACCAGTACCACATATATATGTTCAGGGCCGGCGCAAACCTTCCAGCACCCTAGGCAAGATAATTCTCAGCGCCCCTTCATAGCTTATAACGTCATGACTTTGATTCAGGAAATTTTCGATCAACAAACCGTATACAATTGAGTTTAAGGAGGCCACACATGTCCAGGATAAGTTTTTAAAGTTATTAAACGACATAAGTTTGCAACTGGAATTTTCAAAACAGGGTTAATGTCATTTTTCATAAGATCAAGGAATGAATGCCCAGTCAGTTCTAGTTTAGCCATTTATAACATTTGCTTGAAGCAGCATTCTCACAATAAGGCTGAACGCTTGTCAGGTTTGTGTGGATGAGTGTTCACCGTGAAAACATGAGTAGCCTATACACAGGGGCGCAGCCAGGAATTTCGTTCGGGAGGGGCTAGTCACTGACGTCGTCAGATTTCAAACTTTAGCTATTTTGCACAAAGACCATTTTGATGTCACTGGTCAATTTCTGGTCTATTACAACAGGATATGACGTCAAATCTCT
>JGI24022J15233_10005533_pt1 | contig 13416 bp, 6 predicted proteins | sample Ectturendosymbi2_FD_15233 | JGI IMG/M metagenome (IMG submission 15233) | reverse complement strand
AATACAAGTCAGTGACCAGTCCCTAGGCAGACTTGCAGGTCGCAATATCCTGGGGCAATATCCAGGCCCTACGAGTTACGCGCGTAGAAACATACAGGCTGGAAGTCCTGCAACGCCTGCAAGTGCCTGACATTTGTTGTTGAGAAGCTTACACTTGAACACATCCGGAAAAGCACCATCACTGAAACTTCATTGCTGTTATGTACGCGAGGAGTAATAGGATCAGATGACATGCCATATCACACTTTCTGGACTGACAAATGGGGCATGTCATTGTGCAAACAAGCGATATGAATGAACAATTTCGCGAAATTTTGCGTTTTCTCCGCTTTAACAAAAAGTCTGATCGATCTCTAAGTTTGACAACAAACAAATTTGCTCTTTTTTCGGTTGTGGTTCATACAGAATTGTATTTCATGTTACACGCCTGGGGATTTCATCATTGTGGATGAACAGCTTTTCGACACCAAATGTAAATGTCCATTTACGCAATGCATGGCGTCAAAGCCTGAAAAATATGGGCGGAAACATTGGTTAGCTGTAGACCAGTGTTTCCCAATCTTTTTTGGCTAGCACCCCTTTTTCTGACAAACAAATTTCTATCGCCCCCCTACCATGCCTAGCACACATATCAACACAATTTTTTCGTGCATTTCACTATCAATCTTAAATTAGTAAAACGCTAAGTTTTTGTTTACAAATTATATGCATACATGTTTGTTGATCATACTGTTTTTATGACATTTGGTCACCCAAAGTTAGTAAGACAACAAAAATTTAATTATTAACTGGGTCTCCTATCGCCCCCCAACCGCCCATTTCTGCTTCACCGCCCCCCTAGAGTTTCTCACCGCCCACTTTGGGAACCACTGCTGTAGACAAATACAGCAGGTGTGTGGTAAATGAGTTTCGGTACGGTGGTAGAGACGAAACTCACCTCAGGGATGAACGCGTCTCCGACCAGGTCGTCATGGTGTTGTTGAAGCCGTACCTCAACAGAGGGAGGAACGTGACAACCGACAATTATTTCACCTCAATGAATTGGCCATAAAGTTTCAAAAAACAAAACCAGCCTACGGGGGACAGTGAACAAAATCCGAAAGGAAGTACCTGCAGTGGTGAAGCACATGAAAGAGCCACTTCATTCCACCACACTTTATAAATCTGGTGATGCAACGATGACTGTTTATCAAGGTAAGGCCAAGAAAAATGTGATTATTCTCACCACCCTTCACCCAAGCATCACCGTTGCCGATAATCCCAAGAAGATCCCAGAAAGAGTAAAAGCTTACATTGACAAAAATATGATGTTGATAGTGTCAATCAAATGGCAAGGCAATACAGAGTTAGAGCTTGCACCAGAAGATGACCTATAGGCGACATTCTTTCCACAACACACTGCGGATATAAATGCATGGATCATTACAAAGAGGTCACAAAGAACAACATCTATAGAAACGGTTTTTCTTCAGCGGTTGGTTGAGGAGTAGGAACACAAAGGCGAAACGAGCAACACTAGGACAGTCGCAAGAAACACCCGACAAAGGGCATGGTAAAATGACGAAATACTGTCAAATAAAGAGCGAATGTAAGAAGAATTGCACAGTGGGCACCTGCCATGAGTGTAGCAGGTCATTATGCGGAAAGTGCACTACTAAAACACGACGTCTGTGCGTGAAATACAATTCCACAATAACAAGTGTCCTTTTCCGGCATTCTGTTTTTTTCGCCTATTTGTTTTGTTGTTACTTTCGTTCTGTTCAGTGAAATTAATTACCTCTGACTGAAAAAATATACCTCTGACTGTGCTTACTTACAAAGCTATTCCACAGCCGTAATCGCAGTACTGTTACACAAGAAACTGCCTGCAGGAAGTCAAAATGGCTCATTCGGGCATTCTAAGTGAATCAAAATTCCGGGCATTCTAGTGTTAAAAAGTTGCCAACCCCTGAACTAGAGACACACGCCAATCGGGTGAACACTTCTTTTGAGCCAGTTTTTCTAACCACTGCTTGGCCACACTAAATCTGGGGCAAGTGTTGAGCAGCCATTCGATTGTCTCATCGTCCAGAACTGTCAGGCCGTGCAGTCCATGTGGAGGTCGATGTATTGGACAGTGGAGGACAACATGGTTGACGGTTTGTTCTTCTGGGTGAGCACTGTTCTGACCGAAGTCGAAGATGCGTTGTCTTGCTGGCTTCAATCAGCAGACACAAGTTAAAATTCACGTTATCTCAGCTTGAACACGAACCGACTGGTTTTAAAAAGAATTGGTTTTCACGTCATATCGGCCTGTCCAATCCACGTGGCTGGATACATCATGTCAGACAACCGCGCGTGGCAAAATATAGCGCTTGCCATCAAATAATTCAATTTCAAACCTTAATGTGAAGCGGTGCACAGGCACGGCCCAAATAAGTTTCAACTGGCTTCATTCGCAAACACCTGCACTTCAAGTGCCACTAGATAATTGTTACAACAACATTAAACTCTGCCATCAGTAATGTACTTTCACGCCAGCGGGCACCGAAAACCAGACTGGTTCAGCGAGAAATTCCTGTTTGATCAACCTTTGCCCCGGTGTTAACCTTTCACTAGTTAGTGTGCAACGTACACAAACATACAAATGTCTCGATCACGACTGTCAATAATAACAAGATGACAAACTCAATTGACCACTTTCAATTGCAGGCTTGTTGGTGTTTTGTTGTAACAGTTGTCAGAATAAGTGTTATTTGTCGTAATGAATAAGTGTTATTTGTGTGCTGGAACAACACTGCGGCAGTGACAATCTGGTCACTATCGCTTACATGTCTTCCCCATATCACTCTGTAAACTTGAATCTCCTACATAAAGTGGCCAGTCTCTCACAAGAACCTTAACCACTGCAAGCCCCAACTCAGCAGCATTGACACAGATGTGTCATATACAACTCGGGATTCTAGTCCGACATCTAGCGGACACTTTTTCTAAGCGTATCTGCAAAGCCAACATATCACTGCAATCAATGGTTAAACATACTGTAACTAAGTTTGACTGAAATGTTCGTTTTCTCAATTGATTTCAAACCGTTTTAGGGATGCTTTTCTGACACCATAAATCTTACTAATGGCGTCGTTATCTTGGAGTCACTGGTTTTCGGTTACGTAACTGTGAAGGACGCTGGCACCGTAGAAATATTTACTGGCAACCTAAAATCATTCGATGCTATTCTGATTCCAACTTCTGCAATTATCAAAGTCTGCTTAGTGTTCAGTGAATAGTGTCATCTGATTAGCTTTTCTAAAAAACGCCTGATTCCCTTGAGATTTACACTCTTCCACATTTGAGAATCTCTCACATTTGACCGTTAGGTATGAGTTTTGAGCCAAACGCCGTTGAAGTTGTTTTGCATTTTATTCAAGTAAGCTAGAGGCTCTACTGAACTTTAAAGATTTTTCAAAAAAATTAACAATTCGGCAGTCGGTCAAGAAAGTTAAAAACTTTTAGTTCATCCCAAAGGAATGTTGACACCACGCTTGTTTTACATTCGGCGGAGAAAGTTAAGCCAATTCTTGATACCACGCTCATATTCAAATCCCTTTAGCTACTCGGGAGAAGTAATTATCTAAACTTTGAGTAACTCTAGGTTTTATTTAGCAAAGAATACAAAAATTGATTGATTCGTTGACGAAATTCGCAGGATTAAAGGCCTCACTAAAGTAGTTCAAGAAGATGGTCTAATTTGAATTAAATTAGAAATTTGGCATTAGAACTATGTTTGCCTAAATGTAATGTGTCGGTTACCCAATTTAGAATGGTGTTGATAAAACCATCAAGCTATTTCACGCTGTCGACTTATGCAAAGCTTTTATGTTGTTTGCTTCTACTTTTCTTTCGAACCTTTTGAATCATGGTTACAGACAATTTTGCTACAAACACAATATCGTTACATCCAGTTTACACCTCCATGCAACTTCAGGAATGGAAAATTTATTATTTGCCTAATATTTAAACAAAAAGCACAGTTTCTTAATTCTAACTATACGAAATACCAACTGTGCATCAATAAATGTCGCTTGTCAATATGGTTCAATTTTATGGTGATTTAGCTATTATCCTTGTGTCATTTCATACCGAGGCATTATTCAATATTTCGCCGGTTATATATATTCATGTAGTACAGTATTCAAATGATAGATTTTACGTAAATTTCTGGATTTAACTGATTGACTCTCACTGTGCAAGAAAACTTGAAAATTCAACAAAGCAGCTTATCGGCGTTCAGTCATCCTGTAAATACGATCTTTTCAATGCGATCTTATTCGTTCTTGCACAAGTGATTCGTTCGTGAGCAGACCATTGACATTTTTTTCTGTCGGTCTGCAATCTATACAAGCCTATGAAAAACAAAGTTTACTATCTAAATGATTGTTTTTCAACCAGATATATTCCATAATACTCAGTAATATTCATGTTAACCATGACTTCAGATTACATAATAAAATGGTACAACATTCGAAGACATGGAAAAATTTTCCAATTTGGTTTCATTATACTCGCCTTTTGCACTCCGTTTGGAATGCCAGCGCCACACGCATCCAGTGGCGCTTGCGCTATTTTCCATGCGGCTACTTTCGTAGCGAATGCTGCATTGGTGGTAACTCAATGGTAGCATCGCTGCGTGAACTTTTCCCCTGCACTCACCCATGAACGTCGAGCATGAGCTTGGACAGGCCGCAAGTACCTTTTTTAAAAGACCCCGGTATGACCCGAAGCAGACTTCCAACGGGCAATCGAATCTAATCTAACTTTGGGGTCACGTACCACTTCGCCGGTTTAGCAAAATTGTCGTGAAAGCCAGAAAGAATCAAAATCACTGTCTTACAAAAATATCGCTCATTTGCTTTCTGTAGCCACATAACATGCAACTTTTCTTCATTTTTTGGAACACGTGCCGCATGCCCTGATATTTTTCGGTCCTTGGCCGAATTTTTTTAAATGACCAAAAAAATTAGGTCAATTCGGTCATAGCGCTTTTTTCACTCACAAAAAATACCCAAAAATGAAAAATTACTGAAGTTTTTAAGCTATTTCGGACAAATGACCCAAATGTCTCAGCGACAAGAGAAACCCAGGCGTTGCCACGGCTTTATTCTTTAATATAACAAAATATTCGCAACAGCTTCTCTGAAAAAAAAAAAGCTTCAGCCAGGGCACCAGCACCACAACATTCTCGCAAATACAAAATTTCAAATCAAGAGTGGGATGAGGTGATAAAATGGAAAGTATATTCGGAAACAAGAAAACATGCTGCAAACCTATATGGCATTTATCGTAACTCGGCTTACACCTACGCGCGTGAAAAAAATGTAGGGTTTCGTTCCTGTCAAAAAATAGCTCTAAGCGTTGACCAAAACATAAGTTTTCTTCATCTTTCATTTCTTCAAGTTTGCAGTGATGTGGTCAAAAGGAATCTCTTTGATTCCGGTCAGTTTTGTTAACAAAACTATTTATCTACAGCAGGGGTTCCCAACCTTTCTCTGACCATGTACCCCTTCAGCATTCCGACAGATGAGCATGTACCTTTTCAGTATTTCGACAGATGAACATGTACCCCTAAAATTTCTTATGACAAAATATTTTATCATGATTAATCATGGATATATTTAAAAACAAGCATATAACAGCTTTTGAAAATAATATGCACTGATATATGTATAAATATTTGGAAATAAAAGATATGCAAATATACATTTCTCTTCTACTGCTAACCTTAAATGTACCTCTTCGGATAGGCAAATGCACCCCTAGGGGTACGTGTACCCCAGGTTGGGAAACTCTAATCTACAGAAAAATTTGCGTCTAGCTGATTGCAGTGGCGACTCCGGCACTCCGGCTCCTCGCGCTTAATCCGAGTCTTCGAATACGATTTACATGGCACAACGCTTGCTTGCTTGCTTTGTATGTTTGTGCCACCACCTACTTCACTAATTAAGGTTGTTAACGAGGAATTTTTTCACTTGGCCTTGTCACTGTTGATATATTTTCGTTCCACATCTGACCTTTCGCGCTCATGTTGCAGGTGACCTGAATCAAAAAATACCGTTCGTAGCAGGGGTTCTCTCGACTTCGTTCGCTGGCGCTTCACCCGGGCTCATCCGCCAGAGCCCGAGCTGCCCTCTGCAATTAGGTACTTTTTAAAATATACTTCATATCAGATTGAATTTTTTTTTGAAGCAATGCGTAAAATAATGAATTTGATTTCCAATCTGTGGACATTTCTCATTCGAGAATAATTTCAAACGATTGACAAATTCTCCAGTAACTCGGGCTAATCCAAGTGAGCCTAGTACGCAGGGTTTTACTCGAGCTCATCCGTTACAGCCCGAGCCAGGGTTGCCAGATTGGCCTTTTTTAGACAAAATTTCAGAAATCTAGCCTGGTTTCAAGTTGGTTGGCCTCAAAAATTTTATTTGGCCTTTTGGCCTTTTTTTGACCGTGTCTCAAGTTGGTTGGCCTTAAAAAACTCATTTGGCCTTTTGGCTCTTTTTTGGCATTCTTACGCTGAAATAGGTTCCTTTGAAGGAAAATATTACTATTCCATGTTTTTCGGCAACAGAAATGCGTGCACCGTAGCGTGTTGTAAGCATTAAGCAGGCTCTACGCTTGCACTCAGGCCTGCGTCTTCGCGATAGAAATGCGACAATGACGTCGAGGAAGTGGAAGGGCTCTAATGATTCTGGTCGTAAGTACAGGAGTGAATGGAAGATGACTTTCGTATGGGTGCAGAAAACTGCCGATGGATCAGTGTACAAACTGTGGCACCATTGTACCCAAAGTGTGCAATCTCACCAACCATGAAAAGTCAGAAAAGCATCAGCAATGAGCTCCAGTGCAATGCCAAGCAAGATTTAATCTTAATTTCGAAGAAATGTTCTTATTATACTGTTGTAATTTAGATGTTTCTTTGTGACGAAGGAATGGAACAAATAAAGTTTGGCTTTTTCTGACTTTTAAACAATCGGTTTTGGCCTTTTTTTAGCACTATTAGGCTTTTTATTGAAATTTTCATCTGACAACCCTGGCCCAAGCTGCCCTCTGCAATTAGGAACTTCATATGAGATTGAATGTTTTTTTGAAGCAATGCATAGCACATTGGATTTAAATTCCAGTCTGTCGACATTTCCCATTCGAGAATAATTTCAAACGAACGGTAAATTGTCAAGTAACTCGGGCTAGTATGATAGGTATTAAGACGAAGTTTTCCTGAAAAGTATTTTTTATGCTCCGTGAGAACATAAACTACTACACCATTAAGAAAGTTGGGTGCACAGAACCAATGTAAAAGGTTGTAAAAGGGTTCACAGAACCAATAATGTGTGGTCGTAATGGTATCGTGGAGAATCCATGATTTTTACCACTCACAGAATTGGCATCAACGGTATTAAGCCCGTAATACCAACATCTACTGAGCTAGTGCACAACGATTGCACCTACTAATGATTTTACAAAAAGTAGTTTTAGCTTAAAGTCCCCAGTGCGAACAAGTAATAAGAAAATCCGCTTGTTTTTTTAAATCTAGTGTTTGTAAGTATTTTTTACATCCCTTCTTAACGCATTAAGTTTTTTGCGATGACATAATAATTCTTTTATGCTAATGTAAATGTTACAACTCACACGTTTAAACAAGCAAGGGGCCTTTGACTATTTTTGCAGGTGGTGTTGATTGTCATAAATTAGTTCGAGTTAGATGTCACACTGATAGACCGTGCGTTTTGACCAAGATCAAGGCTAAAAGAGTAAGTGCAACGACAAGAACTTTCACTTTCAGATCTTAAGTGTCCAACAAAAAATCATAACATTTCTACTTTTAACTACACTAGGAAGCATGATGTTTGTCTGTTGCAGTTTCAAACTTCAACTTGAACTTAAATTTGAAACAAGCAAGTTACCATGCGTAAAAGTGATAACTGATAATAATTCCTGATAATCAATGGGATTGTCTGCAAAACTACTAAAATGTCTTACCGTTGATTGGCCACAAAATTATGCTTAATAAGCTGCAAATGAGGTATCTCAGATTTTCAATAAATATTAACTGACTTTAACAATATCATGGTGGGCCTGGAGGTTGTCGCCACAGGGGGCAGTTCGTGCCTCCCCATTGGCAATTGGTGTTTCCCTTCTTAAAATGGGTTATGACCCTTTTTAATCTTTAGTTGATAGTGGTACTCCAATTTTTGTCACCCCTCTCCCTATCAACGGAAGCCCATCGACGCGCCTGAGGATCTGTTCACGAACGCTGCTTTTAAAAAGTTGCATGAATAAAATGTTGGCAGGAAATAGTTTTCAACGTACAAACTTTATCCCATCGGCAATACGACCCTAGCCTTGCGTGAGTTCCAAGAAACAAGCTTTACCGTAGATTGAAAAGCACTTCAAGACATTTGTAGAAAACTCAGTGGCCTTCTGCAGGTGGCTTGAAAATATCCCTCGTTTTTTTATGAAAGCTCTGAAGCAGCCTGCAGCTAAAAAACATCAAGGTTTGCATGGCAGTGAGATGAAAACTGAAGTTCCAGATTCGCAGGATAGAAGGTAGTCATGTGATGAGGAAAGCATTGAGTTTGCTAAGGTCAAAAACAATTTCCATCAAAGCTGATGCTTTTTCTTCACTATCGTTGAAATGAAGATCTGAACAACTTAGCTTTGCTTGCAAATGTTCGGCAAAATCTCTCCAGTAATGTGGTCTCAAAACTACTGCGAAGCATTTCGGTAATAGTGCGCTAGTTTTTGCTCAGTGCAGCAGCAGCTTCAGCGCTGAACGAAAGCGAGGATCTGGTTTCGGTCGAGCGCTTTACATTAACTTTGATGAGACGAGAATGAAGATGAGTAGCAAGGACACTGGCGCCAGCGAGTTAACCACCTGCCGGGCTTAAAATCGTCCGAAACCATTTATCAATGAGAAATCGGAACGCTATGACGGAGAGTTGTGTACAGTGCATTTTACACTCCACCACGCTTTTCTGCTCGTGCTCTCGTTAATTCCAAACACGACGCTTCGCTAACTACAAAGCCGTCTTTGCGTTGCCTGAGCAAACAGTCGCCTTGCGGTAAGACCTGATTTCCAGCACTTGTAAATTCTCTCCATACAGGCGCGAGCTAGTTTTCAAACTCAGTTGACGCACCACGGGATCAGTATCAAAGGAAGCAGAAGCTACTATGACGATTTGCCAGAGATTTCATATCAAGCAATCTTTGTGACCGCAAATGGTGTTGACTGAGTCTTGCTACGTTACTACCAAATTACGAATGGTAAACGACGTGTTTCAGTCAGTGTACTTACAACAGATATGCAACAAATCGAACCGGTTAAAAGGGGTCTTCACGGACCTATAAAATGATAGCATCCCAGCAAAATCATAAATCGCCACGTGTGCAGACGAACTAAGTTGGGAATTGCGCTGCATAAAATCAACGAGAAAAACACCTGCAAGCAATGGAAAAGTTTTTATTTGGGTACTTTTTCGCATAATTATAGGATTTACCTGTGAACTTTCAAATGAGATTTGCATCGGCAAGTCTCATACCAAGAAAACCAAACGCCAGTGCCGTTCAAAATCCAGGTTTTTTTTTACAATAGGGATATACTTACCAGTCATCACATTAGCTCCTTGAGGATGCAATTGGTTTAAGCAATCGTCTCGAAATGTCCTTTGATTTTCAGCGAGGTTTGAATACGNTTTTGCTTTTGATTAATCAACGTGGAAATCAATGTGAAGTTTGTTTTTACTGTAATACTGTCGCACCATGACTTCGANTGTACCTGGATGTCTAAGCCAAATGGTACGAAGTTTCATTTTGAGAAATTAAGCCAGAACGCCAGAAAGCTGAAACTCCAGTGCATCTTCAATTTGCCCCCACGGAAGCATAAGCCGACCAGATACGTAGGTCTGTATTATTTTATTTAATTTTATTACATTCGTATATTAACTGTGCCAAGATTGCAACCAACAGCAATAATCTCAAAATGGTATACCACTCTTTGTTGACACAACGCCGAAACATGATGCACATATTGCTCACAAAATACGTGCTTAGACTGCTTTTGTAACAGTAGACATTGACATGAAGGGCTAACGCAGGCATTTTTAGTTGGTTATGCCCAGCTTGAAAGATGGCTGTTGTTCCGTCAGGTACAGATTCTTCTGCCGAAGGGTATAATTTGAATAAAGGCGGCTTCACACAGAATCCGGTTGCGGCTTACGAACCGGCTTATGGTCAACGTCAGTCTTCCCACATGCAGCAAGAACACCATCAGCGACAACCACGGCAATCCGGCGTACTTAAAACAATTTTAAGTAAGCCGGAAGCCGTTCAAAACCGAGAAAATTCATCCGGATGCGGCCAACGGAGCCTCTGTGAAGACTGCCGTTGGCGGAGCCTCTGTGAAGACTGCCGTCTGTGTGAAGCCGCCCAAAGAAGGTTCGAGCGAGAACGGACGCAATTTTCGGAACAATTTTGTCCCCTACAGCACGACTCCAACGCAACAATAAATTCTCAGCAGAACGTGGCACACAGCGAACATGCCCATTGCACGACCGATCGGTAGCATTGTTGTCGGAACAGCGTGGCACTCATCCATATGCATGTCGTCAGTGCGCCTGTCACGCAGTCAACAGGCATCTTCGCATTAATAGATGGAGCGACAGCGCTAAGGGACCCAAAGCGGTGATATCACTTTACGGGAGAAGATTTGTCTTATCTGTGGTGAGTGTAACTGAAGAACGCACTAATGGGAATGCTGCCCCGCGAGAACCCTTTCGACTACCATGGTCTTCTTTTCACGCTACCTGGCTCTGACTCAAAACAAAACGCACCCTGAAAGGGAAAACAGTTGACCACCCTTAAAAAAAGAAATTTGATGTCTCCAGTTGCTTTAATAATAACTGCACCATACTGCTCTGACTTAAAATCCGCTTTCAAGCATCCTATATGGGCGGAAAGCTATTTAGTTGGCTGGTGAGATTGGCGGTATGGCCAACGAAGCTGAACTTCCTCAATAGGTCGAAAATTTATTCAAGCCTTTATTCGCTAAGTGTTTCACCTTGTAACTGCACAGTTAGAAGACCGTGGCCATTTATTGTTAGGTGCTGAGAAGCATAAAACGATAGCCATGATATAACCAGCAGGAGCACGAAAAGAGCGGTTAGAAGAACCGTTGATTGCTGCGCTTGGCACCTGACACTGCTAAACACTTTGAACTAAAAAATTCGCGCAGCTCAGCAAAACACGTGAAGTTGATTGTGGTTTACATTTCCACTTCAAACGAATCGCTCACGTCACTGACCAATGGTTTTTGGCTGTACAAGTAGATTTATTTCAATTCTGTGTGGTAAGGTTTGCCATCGTGCATGTATGCGGCTTGCGAGATACGCAATGTATTCTTGAAAAATGAGCTTAAGGTACATGTGACAGCGATGGTATGTCCATGAAAAAGTTTGTTTGTAAAAGAGGTAATCACGAAAAATGCTTCGCACTGCTAATTGCTCCTCAAGGGCTCAGTTAATGCGAACAGCCTGATAACCAAAGAAGATTGAACTATATTACGGAGATGAGCGGTTCGGACGCTGCGTTAATGATGCGATTGTAATTATAAGTGGCACTTTAATCTATCGGTCGAAATCGAACACTGGGTTTAAACCTATTTCAGCAAGTGTTCACTTGCTGTGTGATTTCAAACCTCGAACAGCGTCTATGGCAAACGCGTTAGGTTGTGACAGTGATTTGAAGCATTTCTACAGCGGTTACGATAACTTGCAACAACTTGAGGGAGTTTACCGGCGATGATTTAAAGCACGACCGTTTATCTTTACGGATGAAGTCAATCTTCGAAAGCCTTTTCAAACTTAACCTTGCAAGCTAGCGCTGTCACCAATCAATAATCGCGTTTGCTTCGTAATGCTTTTTTTGCAGCGACCTAATTTTTCTCGGCCACGGTTGTTTGGAGAACGAGAACAACCACTGTATGAACGCAACAGCAGCATACGAGGACAGTTACAGACATGTTTATGATCCCACGGTTGGAACATCTCTCGATAAAGAAGGCACAAAAGTGATTTACACTGTTTTATGACTATACCGAAACACGTTTTAGTAACCGGTCAGTTGGATGATATATGATTAATGCAGAAGCTATGCTATATAGTTCGGGGTTAGTGTTCCTCACTCTTGCGGCCACGTTGTGTCATCAACATGAAAAAGAATTGTTGTGGACCTAACTGCAGCGGTTGCAATAAGCTAACACGCCATCAGTCAAATGATATCAGTCAACTGTTTAGCGTTAGTTTCACACAGCCTTTTCAAACCCCTTACCTGTCATTGTGAAAGAGAAGACAGTCGATCAAAATGTAATCAACATCGATTCTGAGACAATTTGCGTTGCCAATATTGATCGATCTCAAAGCAGTTAGTTGTACCGAGAACAGCTACAGAGTACGAACCAAAGTTGAACACACTTTCTTTAACGTAGCTACACCTGCAAACAAAAGGTTATCCTTAAAGAATGGATGGTCAGTTTAGAGATCCTACAGTCTAAGAAACCAACGTTACGGCAACAAGTCGATACCATCCTTGAAGATAATGTATCACAAATTTCACATTACCCGCGACCATAGGTAGATACACACCCGACATCCTCTGTCCAAACCGCTAAGTCTCTTCGACTGGTCTGCTAACGCCACAGAGACCAGTAGATAAAACAGCGCAGTTGAAAAACGTTTCTCCAGAACTGTTCATGCATGACCGCTACAAGTAGAGCTTTGGATATCAAGCGCTAGTTGTATTAGGTTTGAGGTTGCCACCTATTCGTGACTTCTAACCATTACCATAACTATCATAACCATTTCAAATTTGGTTTACAGGTGATGACCATAACTTTTTTCCAAACCGCAATTTGGTGGTTAAGGTTTCAGATAATGGCGATATTTAATTGAGTGGTCTTCCATTCCGATAACGTGTAAATTCCAATGATTTAGTCTAGATTCTGAGCGCAACCAGGAGGCCACTTGGACCATAGCTCTCTTATTTCGAAGACAAAATTTAAAAATCAGTAACAAAAAATCAGGCTACTGGAAAACGCTGATGTGTTTCTGTGATATTTGGGATCGAAAAAATCAATGACTAAAATATTTTTGTGCAAATTTTGTTCCCCTATCAAAATCCTGTTTCTTCCATCGGTTGAAACCGTAGCTTCCTAGAACGAAACAACGCGACCAAGACCTAATCAAATCTTCTATTTGAATAAGGACTGAGGATGCGTAATTTTACGTTAAATCGATTTCCTAAAATTTGCTGATCGATTCCTTGCTTACACCCATCGTGGAAAGTACATACTTGAATAAAGATATGTGCAAGTTTGAATCATCGCAAAGANNG
>JGI24022J15233_10005532_pt1 | contig 13416 bp, 7 predicted proteins | sample Ectturendosymbi2_FD_15233 | JGI IMG/M metagenome (IMG submission 15233) | reverse complement strand
CGCTGGTTACGCACGAAGCAAAGTACAGCCACGATACACAAATTAAACAATAACCATTTTGTCCAGTCACGACCGGTCACAAACAAACAGCAGGGTTTTTGGCGACTCCCGTCAACACAGACCAAACAGGTCACCTGAGCGTTGAAAGCGTCTCCTCGTAATTGTCTGCAGATGGACTGAGCGTGGCTACCATAGCAGTGCGGCTGTTCCCGCCGAGGTTGTCCTGCGGAGGTAAACCGAAGAGGATAATTAGGTGGCAAGATATGCAACAACCATTAACCACTGGTTCGTCCGTGCATGATCCCGAATGTGGATTGACTGTTGCATACTTTGCTGTCATCACCGAGCGATCGCAACTGCGTCAAAACGCGTCAAGAGTCCGAACAAACGCAAGTGCCCGTGTCAAAACAGAGCAGCAGTGAAGATATTTTTGAGAAGTGGGTGTCGTCGTTCATAGCTTATAACTCTATGATATGCAGACCACGCTTTTTTTGTTATTCTTTAAGTTCAGCATAAAAAAGACAAAAACGGAGGCTACGCCATAAGGAGAGATGCGCATCAAAGTATAAACAACAGAAGCAGAGCGCGCGTTGCTGTCTTGTGTCGCCCACCTTCAGTATCCACGTCAATGTTGAGTCACGGTACGGAACAAACTTGTTTTTTGCTTTCCCAGCAGCCTGGTCCGCCAAAGCGCTGATAACCAGACCAAGGGTCGTGAGGGACCTGAAACATTCGTTTGGTTGTTTGTTTTCAACAGCTTTAACAACTTAACAGCTCTGAATAGTTTCTCGCATCACTAATGGTTAACTGGCAAGACACAGGAATTGGGGCGAATGCCTCTTTAGTTAAAATTTCCAAACCAATAGTAATTTTTTGCTCGGCACTGTTTACCTAAAAGGCGACCATTTAAAACCTTGAAAATGCAAGATCAACACAAATCGCTCAAGAAGCTTACTGAAAAGATTAAATACTCTTCGCAACCTGGCAATTTCTTTGCCAGTTTTCCTAGACCTAGAGCTCGGCACAACTTGAGGAGGCCAAGAGAATAATAAAAACGTTTTTTTCTGGACAGCGCAAATCCACCGGTAAAAAAGCGTCGTTTAGGAACGTCATCATAAGAAAAACTCTGTAATGGAATCATATAAAATTAAAACTTGCGTTGACTCGATTCCAACCTCAAATGAACGCCAATATCGTTAATACACCACCTGTAGCTCTCAGACTAGCATTGGAAATATTTTGTAATGGTGCTTATGCATAATTTTAAAGCCATAGGACTGCGACATTCATGCAACAAGCGCTGACGGTCAAATTGTTGGTGAGAGGACCGGACGACAAATGACGCAACCGTGACGCTGACTATTATGAACAACACTTGACCCATAATTACGCTGTAAGTGCAAACCATCACTGAACCGAAATCGTATAGTGGTGGGCAAGTCGAAGAGAGGGCACCTTTCTGCGAGTTTTAAATTTGCTAATGGCTGCTGTCCGTAGCTCCATTCCCCTCTTTGCAGGGGACACCAATCTGTTTTTCTGACAACTTTCGATGCAGTTTAAATGACAACTTTCTGGAAAATTAAACCTAGAATGAAAAGATTTAAAAATTGCTGCAAAACATGTTCCCTATCAGAAACGAGACGCTACCGGTTTGTGGTGGGTGCTGACTGTCCGGGCCGATAACCGATTTTGAGTTTTGCAGAAGTGGTAGGTATGCAGCGAGGGATGCAATGCATGCAAGTTTGCTCGAATACCGCTGTCGTGTAGAACCACTGCGCCGGCCATTATGTAGCTTACCTTGTTCTAAAAGTGTGCGGTCATAAGCCTTGCGAGATAGCAGCGCGCTACTGGGTTGAAGTCGACGAGGATGTAAATGAGCACGCTTGCCTTAAACAGGCGTCATGCAGTTTCTACAATTTTCCTTACATACCGTCACAGTGGAACCAGATCGCAGACAAGGGGAAACGATTCAGTGACGAAAAGCAAAGAAGGATTTAAGCAACGCTATACCAACTCAAATTGACCCCCATCCATGGTCAAGCGCAACAGAACACAACACATCATATCTCACAGTGAAAACCAGATCGAAATTGCGAACCGGTAGGCGAATATCGTGCCGTAACTTCAACGGCATAGTGCCCAGCGTGCAAACAGTGTGGGCGGGCATTGGCTTAAAGCAGCACAAAAAATCCAATACATAGGCAGGAACATGAGTAACCAGTGTTGCCAACCTTGTGGTTTTCCCGGGAATTGGGGCTTGTTTCTTCTGAGCTTGTGGTTTTATTTTCAGACTTATTGGGTTGCTTGTTTTCTGCGGGTTGCTCATTTCACAAAGATTATAAATCTTAGCTGTTTCAATTCACTGTAAAAGAAATTTTGGGCTTGTTTGTGTGTTATTTTGATCATTTTTTGCTTGTTTATTCGTGTTGGGCTTGTAATTTACTCGTTTGTGTTAAACTTGCTTATTGGCTTGTTTTTTGTTTTGTTCATTTTTCCTACAATGCGCGTTTTTGGCTTTTTTCCTATTATATTATCTATTTTGGCTTGTTTTTTTCAAATTTACTTGCTTATTTTTGCAAAATAACCAGGTATCATTGATAGCAACTTTCATTTAGTGCTCCGTCAAACCACATCGCACTTGTTAATATTGCTCCCTTCCTTGAGTCGGGCGCCGGACGCTCCGGTTTTCGACGACCTCTCGCTTCCAGCCAAATCGACCAAGCTCAGCTTGCTCACTCTTTCTCCGGACACCTGCGCGCAAGAAAAGTTCACGATCGTTGCAAAGCAAACAACAGTTAACATTTTCGCGAGTCCCGTGGCAGATGTCAAATCGCCCACGCCCGGCGAGCAATCGCAATCGCCTGTTTGCTGCCTGGAGAGTTGGAGACCGAAGTTCATTTCGCCACGGTTTGCGGTGACGGCGAACCAAGCTGGAATAAACTATCGGGTTGATTTCTAACTGCAGCAAACGACCCGGAGCAACACTTGGCTTCGGAATAAACAGAGGGTTGCCCCCATGCTGAAGTAATAACAAACACCGTTTCTTGAAGATTGTCTTCTCACGGTGAATTTTATTGAACTAAAACTTCCGCGAAAGCGCTCTTGACACACTCAAAATCATCACCAGCGATGCAACAATCGACCACAATCNATAACCGACAGCTGTGTCCCTTGTCTGGTGGATTTCGATTCCAGCATCCGGCGCCTGGTACTGGTTTACGCATTACGTGATNATTATATTCCACGTTGTCACAAGGCTTCTTGTGCAAAATGCAACTTGCGCAACATTACAGGTAAACTGGCATAACCAACAGGCTTGGCATTCCCAGGTGACAAAGCTGCATGCAAAGTACAGGCTTGCGCCACGTTTGGCATCACTGCACAAGTTGTTTGAAGAACGCGTCCTAAAAATTTTGTCCACCCTCCCAAATCCCTAGCAACCAACAATAGACACGAGACACAATTCCGTTTCAGCAAACCAGAACAACGGCGCATGCTAGTGTTTCGATGCAATCAACGTCCGGAGTGGCCGTGCGCAGTTTCACAGCTTTTACAGTTCATTCAAACCCGTTAAGTGTAAAAAAGAACGCGACATCAACGGCTGAATAGTTCTGCACACAAATCCAAGCCAGTTTTGATAAGCAAACGCTTGCCGTCGCAGTACATCACATGGTTGTTATACTGGTATGCAAAATGCAAAATAAGATCTTCCTTGGACGGCGACAAACTATCAACTTAGCTTAATTTCGCGTCTTAACCCGAAGGATTGCAAATCCAGAGCCGTGAACATGGCCGAGCTTCACAAGTATTAACAGACCACGACCGTTTGTTTTTTATTCTAGTGTTGCACTGAGTTCTGTTGGAACCAGCCTGACCACTGGACGGGCTCGATCGTACGTCTCCATATCAAAATTTGCACTACATGTTTCGCAATAAGGATGCTTCAGCTAGAACAAAATCTTAGTTCGCAACGGACTTTTAATGTCTCGCAAATGAACATCGTCAGGTCAGGGTTTTTTTAAGGCGTTTTAGGGACCCGATTCGGGTCCCTAGAATCAGAGAAAATTATCAGCGGTTGCCTAGAATTAGGGAAAATCGGGTCCCTAGAATCAGAGAGATCGGGTCCCTACAAGTCCACACCGGGTACCTAACATNTTCCTTAAAAAAAACCTGCGTCNGTTCCTAATAAAGTAAAACCATAATATCTGCCGATGAGAGAAAGCGGTAAATCGCTAACAAAACGTCGAGTGCCAACAGTCAAGTACGTAAAACGTTTCGAAGCTAGACCTTTACTACACACTCAACAAAACCGTATTCTAGTCAGCTATGAAGTGAAGCACGGTAATAACGTCAGAACAATCAAGAATAGACTATAGCCCTGCAGCAATAAGATAAGAAAACGCCATAGTACACCCGAAGAGCGAGAGGCCACGCATCAAGATCGACTGAGCAGGTCAAACGCAACCACTTGGCTTTGGGCAAAGACAAAATCATGTTTTGAATAGATCTTCACATTTGTTTAGAGAGGCAGATTTGTTTTTTTTTTCAACGTCACTTTAAAACACCGCGAAATACACGGTTTGCACCCAAAGGATGGTTTATATAACACTTTGAACAGGGCCGCCTGATCACTGTGGGCAATTGCGTCAGATCAGTTTCTACACACACTGCGGTACACATTCCAGCTGGCGGAAAATTTATTGACATCTGGCCCAAGTATTGCTCACCGCAAAGGACGCAATTTGCCTCGTATATGGTATACCGGAGCAATTTAGTTTTTGCTTAGGCTCATAAGTTTTATCGGACGTTTTCAAAATTTCAGTGTAGTTCAACATAGATGTTCGATGGCGACCAAAATTGTCACACAGGGGCCACGTGGTCCAAATGAACCAGTCTCCCCTGCAGCAACGTCTCTGTGCGCTAAGGTCTTGTAATTTGTAACGTGTGTACAAACTGTTACTGGTCGTTTGTAAGCAATCATAATATCTGGTTTCACGTTCTTTTCCGCTTGAGTAAGTTTTAACAATGATAGAAATGACGTTGTCCAGACAATTTCATCATAATTGTTCTTCGCTCCGGGTGGATAAAGCCGAGTTTTCTTCTTAGACATCAGCGATATTAATCTTGGACCATATTATGGCAGAAACTGGAGCGTAAAGACTCTTTCCACAGTCGCACCAGAGATGCTGATCATCTTCCTCTCGTTCGCTCAGTCTATTCTGATGTTTCCCCAAAAACAGTAGACTTGAATGTCGAGCATGGATGACGACTGTCCACTGATGAAACGCCTTAGTTCAGCTGTTGCTTTTCGTAAGATCAAGAACCACTGATTTGGAAGCGGTTTCGACAGTGTCTACATTGCACTTGTTATCTGACTCCGATAGCACAACCCAGGAACATCGCCTGTGTATCTGTTGAAGATCTCTTCTTTTTGACTTTGAAGTGCATGCGGTTCCAGTTTGTAATGAACGGCAATGTTAGCTGAGGAAGCTAAAATGACTGTCTTTATCTTGAATGAAGAAGTTGTTTTGGAATTGGGCAATCACACTGCTTGCACATATGTCATTCTGGTGAAGTATAGCCTTCCGAGCATTGGCATAAACTTTGGATGTTTTGTTGACTAAGAGCGCGTTGCGCGATCTCCCTTTTGAGGTTTAGGTATAAAACCCTTGACATCTGCTGCAACAATGAAGAACGGAGCACTCTTACGCTTGTCCTAAGTCATATGAACATCTTTAGTTACCCACGTCAATAAATCTGAAATGTAGTGCCTACTTCCCTGGCAGTTTCCCATTACATGGAATCTGCAAAAAAGTACGATGATTGGTTTCAAAAGAAAAAACATGGTAATTCGTGACGTGTTAGCGTTTCCTGCTGACTGAAGCAATCTCACCGGGATATTCTAGACTCACGATGCTTGGAACTCTTTGGGGAACGTTTTGTTAGTTTTAAATAGCAACAAAGTAAGCAACCTCGTTACTCCGGAAGTGTTCAGCTCTAACCCGGAAACTTGCTTACGCATGTCCTTTATATAGGGCTATAGCTTTGTCTTCGATAATATATGGGCGTTGTTACCGAGCTTCGCTTCGCCGCTGATGTTGAATGTGTTTTTGTAGAGCATGAGGTCTAGTTTCGGGGCGTTTTGCGTACTCGAATGTTGGTAATCAAGTTTTGCTGGCGCGATTATTATCACCTTGCACTCATTTCCTGGCAGGTTTTGCGATTTTATTTTATTAAAAACTGACGATGTTCTTCTGATAGATATTAAACCCCCGTCGCAAGCTATCCGTGATCGGATTTTTGCTGAAGGCTCCTCAATAGTTTTGGACTTTATGTGCAAGCCACGGCCGATTGATCATTGTTGATCAACATTGGTGAAACTAGTTATCCAGTGCATCAAGATGCATTAGCGTGGTGACAGTAGTGGCTAGGTGAAGAAGAAAAGTGAGCATATGGTTGCACTATAACTTGTCGATCAAAACACTTGACGCTAGTACCACAAAAGCAACAGCACAACTACAGTAACCGACGACGATGCAAGTAGTTCACAGCAAAACAAATCCGAAATTACGCCAGGGCGTATTGCAAAACTGCTATCGACATAGACACAAAAGCCTAAAGACGATCTTTCAAATCCAAATACAAAGTAATGAAACCAAACCCTACCGGCTAAAAAAGTAATTAGAATGGTTTTGTTAAAAGCCAGAAGAACCACGAACAAAGTTCTACATCATGTACTTGTAGCAATTCACTGAATCTCCAACTTCATTCATTCTTGTTTACTTCCTTTCCAAGCATAATTCAATCATACCCGCAAGCTTCGGCGCGCACTTTCTAATAACGACATGACGTCACCTCCCTTAATGAGCTTCGCGCCCAACATGAATACAATGCGGCAAAGTCTTTGTAACATGCTATTCAAACAATTGCAACACCACTTAGCTGCTGGTCATCAGAGACACAGCGCCATCAGTGGCTCCACTCAGGGCAACAAGCCGGTTTGCTCAGCGTACCAAGATTGCAACATGAGAGCGGACGAGGAGGGAAAGGAAAAGAAAGAAAAGCGCATTCGGTTGTGGCAACGTACCCCGGATTGTAAGTCGGTCATTGTGTGAGTAACGATCAGTGTGAAGACTGCGTGAGATCTCGACGACTCGGCGTTCATCTTCGTGGCGGCGACAGTTCGTGACTTGCTGCCCTCGGACATGAGCTCCTGGACGTCTTCGGCCGAAGGAGCTAGCAGCTGCTGAAGACCGTCCACGTACGGCCCTAGGACCTTGTGCTCTCGCACTTTGAGCTGTTGTTGTGAACCGCTGTAACACAAAACGTGCTGCCGGTCTTTCGGGTAGACACAGAAGTGAAAAGGGGCATTGACGCGGGGATCTTTTACCAAAACACATCAACATAGGAATCTAAACGCTGAGGTTTCGCTCTTTTCTTTCAGGCTGACGGCACTGTTTACAAAATTTTGAGCGAAGGCAACTGCGATCACGACATCGATTGCATTTTAAACAATGACCGGTGCTCGGGAAAGCGCAGTAAGCAAAGTGAAAAAACGCTACAACAAAAATTTTTTAAAACAAATTTCTGGCCAACGAAAGCATTTACACACTGCTAACACAATGAAAGCTCAGGGAAAAACTTCGGTATCCAGCAATACTATGTCGACGCAAGCAGCCGGGAGCATGTCAATGAACCAAAAAAAACGTATCTGTGTGCACGTTGACTTAGCAGCACGACAAAATCAACGCTTACCCGCTGGGATCCAACAAATCACGAACTTTCTCGTTGTAAATTTCCATATACGAGACTTCAACTTTGAAGGACTGACTGTCTTTTGTCTCGTCTTGAATGCGTTGAAATAGCGCATTACAAAGTCGAGGAATAAGACCCGGCTGTTCATGGCTGCCCATCATGGTGTACGACTTGCCGGATCCTATGCGTACAAAAACACTGAAGAGGATTGCTGTGCTTAGGGATGGGAAATTCAAAATAATTTACTGTCCAGAATTATTGCGCAACAGCTAAATCGAATACAAAAAACCGAGTCCCAATTCTGATTCTTTTTGGCTTCCAGCAATGCAGCAAAACCGGCATGAAGACAAGTTTCTTTGAGCAACAACAACAAAACACAATGTACGCACAATTTTATCGAAGTTCACTATAATAAAGCAGTGATTCATAACTTGTGCGTACCACTAGCATGCGAGGGCTTTCCAGGTAGCACGCGGACAGCTCTCTATTATTGGAACCGTCTCAAGCTACCAGGCACTTGCAATACCCTACAATCAAATATGACTTCAAGTTGAACAGTCGTTGTTTTGAACAAATTTAGCGAAGTTAGCCGCCAATATCCATGATAAGCACCAAGTCCGAAACCCAGAACGGTCTTGCTGCGCCTGGACATAATTTGCGATGCGCTGTGAGTGAGGTCCTGCCACACACAGACCATGTTGTGGAAAAGAAACAGTTACAGCTTTCGCATCAAATTGTTTTCAGTTAATTCATTTGTACGTTTTGGTACTCACATAAATTTAAGTACATTTGAGCTAAATAAGTTCTTATGGAATAGGCGGCACGTAGCGATAGTAGANAAACACCAGGTGGTCGCGATCACATAAATAAAGGTTGAGAACCACCNGACTCGGACTTTCAGAAAGCNTGACCGTTGAACGAGATCACAACTTTGTAGCGATTAAGCCAGCTCTAGAATATTTCTTTGATTTGGTGACACGGCAGGAGTGCAGAAATATTTTGAAGCCAAGCCAATTGCTTTATCAAAGGCAAACGTTGTTCTTCACCGGCCTAGCGTGGCAACAGTATTTGGTTGAACTTTGAACTTCAGATACCTTGTAGTTTCTATTTTCTTGAATCGCTCATAACGTGCAGTGCGAGCGGTAAAAACTCTTTTTTGTCTTTAGCTCGTATCGAGTATTAGCTACGAAGAAAACTAGTGTAGCAACTCCTGGGTTTGTCACACACGCGACGGGCACACGAACAGGTTCGTTACTAATGCCCTTACCTGCGGTTAAAACCTACGGTTAATTAACCGGTTTAAATTAGCATTTTGACTCGAATAGGTTTAGGACCCTAAATCTTCCGGATTCGCTATTCTGAAATGCTCATCAAAGTGTGCTTGTGATGAGAACAACGATCAACGTCATCGACGGGTACAAACGTAGAATGACTACCGTGGCAACTGCAGTTCGCAAGATGTGTTCATCAGCTCTGCTAAGGTGCCGGTGTAAGATACAGACACGCTTGTTTTAGTGTCTAGCTACACCACCGTAGAAAAGAATAATGCGCTGAAACACCTAAACAGCGCAGAAGACAACGCGCTAAGTGGATGACCAAGGTAGCAATTAGCGAAGGCGCCATATGACGCGATAGTTCAGCGCAGGCAGGCAGGGATGTTGGAACAGGTGATACAACGAAGCACTTGGCAATGCACGGCTTACCCGTTTGACCGTACGCAAAAATACAAGCGTTGTATCCGGAGAAAGCGTTGTCAAGCAGCTCGTTGCCAAGACAGACAAAGACTTGCTCCTGGTCAGCGAACTTCGGCTCTTTCGGGTCCATGGACCAAAAACAGTGATCAAACGCGAAAGTCTGAGTCAAGTGGTATGAAGTACTTAGGAAGTATTTTAATAATAACCACTTGCGTCTGTGGTTTTCAATAGTACAAACGATGATCCGACACAGAGGTCATGTTATTAATAAGCTATGTGAAAACAATGCGACAACTGTCAAACAAAGGTGATTTTTCACTTGACAAAACAGTCACAAAAACCAATCCCATACAAAAACTTTAACAGGACCCAATTTATTTCACAATGACCGGATAATTCAGAAACCGTTTGTAGCGTATAGTTCCAATTTGTGGCGAAAGCCTTTACACACAGCAACTCCGTATTGTTGTGAAGCTTAGCGAGAAGTTGCATAATCGCGATTAACCCAGATAAATGTCAAATGTGACATCACGGCGCATGAAAGAAACGGTAACCCTTACGGTGACACGCATCACTGACAAAGCGAGGACTCTACACAAAGGGCACCCGTTGCCAGATAGATAACAGCTCCTTGCAAAGAGCGTTTGTCAACACTCAAACATCAGTTCAAAACAAAACGAGAATAAGCTCGGCAGTTCACCAGACACAATAGCCGAAATTGGCAATACCCGTGACGAGTGATCACTGTGCAGAAATCGCTTTCTTAAAGAATACATCACTCACCTTCGTCTGCTTTCTGTCGTTGTACGTTGGCACATGAAATAAAATACATTAAGTTTTAAAATTAATTAATCTGCACGTATCTGTTTCAGCGTCAGAAACACCCATTTGCCGAACTTTTATTTAGCGAAACTAAAAGTTTTGGGTTTGTCACAGTTTTGGGTGAATAGGTGGGCGAAATGTTGGCTGATAATAAAATATAATCACCAGAAGAGCTTATTCATGTTTGTTTGATTTGAAACCTGGTGGCAAACGCTACGAAACAACATGAGCAGCAAAAAGAACAGCATTTTATGAAAAGTTTTGTTTGGCAGACTGAACTTTAAACTTGGAAATCACTGTTACAGCACTGACACGTTACCACTATCGGTAACGAAAGCACCAACTTTGTTGGGTGGGTGTAATAGCACGCAAATTATGTGTGGCTGGAGTACAGAAAGTTATGAAGAGGTCACTCACTTGTCCGACTGCTTCCCAGTGACATCAGGAGGATAAAGAACTGTTTGATCATCTGCCATGTCCACAACACATCGAGTGTTCAGCTCCATTTCTGAAAAACAGGCAGCTGTAACAAATTCTCTTACGCCAAAGTTAATAATATATACAACAAAGATGAAAACAGGTTATAGCAAAAAAGGGTATTAAAAACAATAATTTAGCAAAAAGGGTATTAAAAAACAATAAAGCTAAATTAAAATACATTTGGGAGTACCACGAGTACTAACAAGCATTGCGTAACGCGTTGCAGTTATTTTAAGATGAGCAGCAAACTTACATCTAAAATGAATGACATTAGGTACAGATAGGAGGCTGGCTTAAAAAAAGACACAAATCGAAAAAAGGGTGTCATTCGCATTTCAGAAGTAGCGCCCTGTTTTACACCATAGCTGGTTCAACTTCTCAGGAAATGACTCGAACCTCTTACATAACCAAAACAGCTTGGAAAAAAGAAAATGAGGTTCTGTTCTTCGCAGTGTGAGCACAAAGGCAAATCAGGTCTCTATAAGTGATGAGTAAACATCACGCGTAGTGGTGGTTGCCCTGGTTGTTCGCTCTTTGCCGCGGGCGATTGTCACGTCAGCTTGGCAGAAAATCACGCGTCATCTCAGTTCGTGATGACGCGATCACTAGATAACTTTAAAGACATTGGAAAAAAGCACGTGTTTTGTTCTGATCGTTGCGCGAATGGGTAAAACAGGACGTTGTTCGGTGGACACTTGTTTCGAAATGGAGCTTGATAATCAGTGCAGCGGACGAAACAAATAAAAAAAGAGTACTTTCGAACAGGTCATGTTTGCCACGTGCGCAAGAACGTGGTAAACCAAGCCAACGCGTAGCTGCACCAAAGAGTAAGATTCCTGGTGTCGATCTTCACGATTGCTTGATTGTGGAATAGGAAAACGACGGATGCTCGGTTTCACCTGGGTCTTACCCCAAGCAAAAAATGCACATTTGCAGTAAAGAAACGCAGTGACAGAAACGAAAAAACTTACAACACGCAGTGACCTAAAAGTACGCGTTTTCAGTGGTGTGGCATCCCGGTTGTATCAAAAATAATGACACGGTCTGGACACAGCCAAACGTATGTTATTTCAACACAAAGGACGTAAGACTTGGCGTGCCAACTAGGTGCGATGCAACAGTAACATCACGCGCGGTAAGCACATTTTTGGTCAAAGTCTGAGGAAAGTGCTATATCTTCAAATAAATCTATTAGTAAACGCGCAAGCTTGTTAGGTTTTTAGGGAGCATATATTGCGTGGTTATTAGCATCTATGCAAGATGAACGTGACGAACTGTCTGCCAGCAAATGACGACGGTTGCATTGCAGCTATTCCACAACCAGACAAGGTTTTTACCGCCGTTTAGAGTAACAGCAGGCAACGCCTCAACAACGCCCCAAGTAGTTCGTCTGGACAGAGAGCACTTGTGCTGCTAGACCTTCATGTGGTATCAGTTTATGACTTGGCACGGTTCCTTTCCCATTTAGATAAAACCACAGTTGCTTTACCAGGGTCCCTATAGGAATTGAATCTTACATCTTACCAGAACAATTTCATGTATTACAACAGGATCATTAGCACCACAAGGTAAATCCTCAACCGCACCAGACGTCCAGACAGTAAACGCAATGCTCCGGAAAACCTGACGAAGTCCGATTTTCCGTATAGCTTTACTGCACTAGTGCAGCTCTTCTTCCCACAATATGTTTTGATTTATAACCAATGCACAAGTTACCATTTGTCTGTTCTAATTGACAGGTTCTTTAGTCAAAACAGTTTACTGCATGCTTGATCACAACTTGAAAGGCATAGTTTCTCCTTGTATTTCCACATGCATTGACTTAACTGGCAGCTGTACAGCATTGTTCTAACACAAGGGTTCCTAACTTGGGGCACATGTACCCCTAGGTGTACATTTGCCCATCTGAAGGGGTACATAAGTGCATTTAAGGTTATCAATAGAAGAGAAAATGTTTATATGTATATCATTGAATATATATATTTTTTACACAGTTTGAATTTTAAACAGCTGCCACAAATTAAATTTGAGACATAAAAATGGAGTCTACCTTTACAGTTCTAAAAATCTAAAAGTTATATTAAAAATTAAATGGCTTTTGTAGTTATACTCAGCTTTTTTGTCATATGAAATTTTAGGAGTACATGCTCAGATGTCGAAATGATGAAGGGGTATCTGGTCAGAAAAAGGTTGGGAATCCCTGTTCTAGCAGGTTGAAAATAAAACTTAGCATAATGCATGATGAATGGGAATCCAACAGAACATTTCTGATGAAAATTTTGCAACATTCTTATCTAAAACCATGACTCCGCAGATGCCTCGTAAGTTTGATCAATATAAATTTGCACTTGCCATATTTAAAGAGCAGACAACCTGCTGAAAAACTTTGCAACTTATAATCCTACACACTACCAGATCGGCACTAAGTTTGATGAACAAGTCATTGAAATACATCTGAAAATTCAATTAGAAAATAAAGGAAGTCAGGAAGTAATGAATTTCTGGTCAAAAAATTAATACAGAACATAAATTACTTTGACAAACATGCCTTTATGTGCTATGTACTAATGCAGTGTTTCCCAACCTTTTTAGGCTTGCGGCACCCTACAGAAAAGAATAATAATTTACGGCACCCATAGCAATTTGCTTTGAGGTTTGATGACAG
>JGI24022J15233_10005530_pt1 | contig 13417 bp, 9 predicted proteins | sample Ectturendosymbi2_FD_15233 | JGI IMG/M metagenome (IMG submission 15233) | reverse complement strand
AGCTTTATGTTGCTTGGCAACTTTGTGTAAACGTGGTGTTTTGCTTGTCACGTTTTTCGTGCTTGACTGATCACGGCCTTTGCGTTGCCGTTCAGCAGGTTATATGCTTGTCATTGGACGTTTGGACTTTGTTTTCTTTTGATGAAAGCAACATTTAATATGTACAGACCAGAATGTGTCTGCTACAGCTGCTTTTGTCTTCGGCAAAAGCTTCGAAGAGATTTGCCTGAAAATCTAACTTTCTAACGTTATATACACTAGCATCATTAAATTATACGCTGTCTGTTTCTGAATACGTGACAACCAACGTTACAGCAAAGCCAACTACATTTCTGCACGGAACAAATCATGGCTGTACTGCGATCTCTCACATGTGCAGCTGTAATACTCTCACTGTTACAAGAAAATAACCTTTCTAACAGTATACCACACAGGATAAAATGTCGCACAGAAGTAGTCAACTATCTTTCACGGTCTCTAGAAACTTGAAAAATGCTAAAAAATATTTTATCGAAGCTAAAATTTATAAACTAACAGAATCAGTGATTCCACCCAAACTCTGTTTCAACATCACCTTGACTATGTGTGGCCTACCATTTAACATGAAAAGCTCTTCACACAAAATGTGACAAATATCACTTTATTTTTCAAACCTCTTCAAATACAAAATCTAAAGAGAAAAAAGTGGGGGGGACATGGCATATCATATCCCCTGTCTAAAAAAGTGGGGGGACACATCCCCCGTGCCTCCCACGAAATTGCGCCCATGACGACTTGAACAACAACTTTATTCAATGAATTTGCACAAGATTGTATAAATAAAGTTATAACAACAAAAACTTACGCAGCAGTACACATTTTACACTTCTTTTTTGAACTGTCTACGAATAAGCGTCATTCATCAACTCCATAGGTTGGCGCTCCCAGATTTTTCTGCAGAATCGCTTCGATGTCTTTGCAGTAAACAAGTTCTTTTTGTTGGCAAAAATACGGAAGTATCACTTTTTTTATCATGCGGTAGAATGTTATGGAAGCTCCAGTTCCAAGACAGTTTTTGTCTTTTGAGTCGGGATGCCAAAATTCCTGCTGCTTCTTCAGACGATCTGAGATCCCTTACAAGATCACCTAGGTACTCCGCCTTTAATTGTTCTTGACTGACGAATCTACTGTTACGATCGAAAAGCCCTGTTACAATGTGGCATTGGCAGCATGCAACAGGAGAGGTCACAGACGAGATCACTCTGTTATCGCTGTATAAGGACTATAGGAAAAAGGATAACTTCAACCGAAGCATCGCGATGAGTCTAGTCAGGGCTACCATCAGGGACGGATTTAGGGAGCGCGGGGCGCCAGGCCATCTCAGTGTTTGGGGCCCCGCGCAGGTGTGACCTATTTTGTTGTTTGCCTCAAAAGCTTGATAGTATGCCCCTCTTACATGTAGTGCCCCCTCAAAAATCGGTCTTTTGTGGTACCGACTTTGGTTCTACGAAGGCGCGCAACCAGGGGAGGGGGCATTTGGGGCATTCCCCCCTCGAAAATTTCAAAACATTGCATAGCAATTTCGACATTTGTAGAAACTTTCAAAGAATAAAGATGAAATTTTATACTCTAATCATCTTTAGAAAAGCCTTATCTGAATTTTTCTTTGTCCTGCTGGTTAATTATCTCCTTACAAGATTTTTCGTAAATAATTGGCATGTAGATCTACCCACAAATATGCTGGAATTGTCAAAACGTGGGAGATAGTTTAAAACGTTGGTATTTATAAGGCACTTTTTGTTCTTTTGTTCGTGTACCACTTTTTTCTGAGACAGGCTTCAATTTGGCTTCATGAAACTTTATAAACATTGGCGTATTGTTGAACCGTAAAAACAAGTGAAACTTTCAAAGTGATAAGAACAATCTTGACATGCTGGTTGTTATTAAAAAAGTTTGTGGTCACGTCAAACAGCTTGTTCTTCTACGGCATTTTGATTACTTTTGTTCGGGGCATACCGGATCACCACTATTAACGTAGTACCGGGGTGGGCAATTGATTTGGCTCGTGGGCCACTTTGAAAAGGCCACGTATAACGGAGGGTCGTACCTTCCAATGGCAATTGAAGCAAGTTTCGGTTCAAGTTAGCCTCAGCACGAACGTTTACTGTGATGAGATGGAGGATATTTCAGATTAGAAAATTTCCCTAAATGCTTCCGCGGACCGTTATAAACGCTGTGGCTCGCCGCATGTGGCCCGCGGGCAGCTATTTGCCCAACTCTGACTTAGTACATTTCTTAAAAAACGTTTTTTAATTGCATTTTCGGTTCGAAACCTGATAGTTTTTGACTAAATTTAGCGTGAGGACTGTTTCATGTTTTGTGTCTTCCTCGGTTGGTACCAGTACCACGACTTGGCAAAAAGGGTTTAGTAAAGTGCCATGTGAGTGCTAGTCAAGTGTTGATCGCACCTACCTACTGCACCACTTTGGATCCAAATGACCTAACTATTGCAGCCAGTGCAAGCCTTGAAAGCTTATAGCCTTAAACTTGCTTCTGAAAGCTTTCACACAACTCGTGAATACCAGAAAATGCCGTTTTGCTCAAACACACATGACACGTTATGCGCCAAAGACACAAGACACCTGGTTCGTTTTGCCTAAAATGGTAGCAATCAAAGATCCCCTCAACCTTGACATGAGCTATTTTTCAAGATTGGGATCTTCATTTGTGATAGAAATTCAAACATATGCTAGAGCAAGGGTTCCCAAACTTTTTCTGACCATCTAACCCTTCAGCATTTCGACAGATGAGTATGTAAACTTTCTTATGACAAAAAGGCTGAGTAAAATCACAAAAATGCACTGAATTTTTAATAGAACTTTTGATTTTCAGAAGTATAAAGGTAGACTCCGTTTTTTTTGCTCAAAGTACGTTTGTGGCAGCTGTGCAATAAAAGCACCACTTCAGATAGGCAAATGTATCCCTAGGGGTACATGTACTGTAGCCCAGGTTGGGAACCCCTGGGCTGGAAGAATAGGGGTAGAACAATTTTGATAAAACAAGACGAAAAGTTAGGCAGGTTTACTAGTAGCCTATACATCTGCCACACTAAAGCCATGTCTGCTCTAGTTGAGTATGGAAACAGGTGTTAATATTAGGCTACAAATTTTCACTCTGTCCTGATCGTTCGGTCTGCATCTTGATTAAAACTGAAACGTTCTCATTTTCGGAAATGTTGCGAAGAGAAATTTATCTGTGACCGTTTGCGAAAAAGTTGTACCACGGATGAATAAGCACGATGACGTCATCGAATGAAATTTCATGATAATTGCCCCCTCCCCGAAATGAAGAGCTGGTTGCGCCCCTGATTCTACGATTGCCTTAGATCTTCAACAGAAATCAAAGTCTTTCCTACATTCTTCTCAAGAACTAATGGCAATGAGATCTTTTCTTGAAATTTGTAGCTCTTTTGTGTAGTTCAGAATTTCTCTTCGTTAACTATCCGTGAGTTCTAGCGTTTTTTGCATGTTTATTTTCGGGTGTATTTTCATGTGGGACGGTGTTGCCGCCCTCGAAAATATCGTCTAGTTGTCGATCTGATTAGCTGTACGTAAACTCCTTTGTTATAGTAACCACAAATTATCTGAACCCAACAAGCACAATCTATTCAGTGGACACGGGCTTTATTTATGCCGTTCATAAGTTGTCATTTTCCAAGCAGTACAAAATTTAGTGTTTTAATCCTCTATGCTATAGGATGATGGTAAACAGCATGAAGACAAGTTTCTTGCACAGCCAAGTATTTTCGCAACACCCTCAGTTAAACATGTGAAGTAAGCCCGATGTAGACACGTTTTTCCAAGTAAAACTCACGAGAAACAGTAACATACAGAGCTTCAACAAGCAACCTCTGTATGCTGGCTATCTAGTCGGAAGCAACCAACTGTAGATCTGCATCAAACACGCTACAAAATCGCCTAATAAGGCTCATATATTTCAGAAACAGTGCAATTGAAGAATCGCTTACTACTAGAAACCACTGTGCTGCAGTGAATAGGGCAGCGCTTCCCAACCTTTTCAGGCGTGTGGAATCCTACCTACCGCAAAGAAAGATAATTAGCGGCAGCCAATGGAGAACCCATAGCAATTTGCTTTAAGTTTGAATGACATTCTAAAAATGTATTTTTGAACAACATCGTGAAAAACACATTCGCTCGCGGCGCCCCTGAGTATCGTAAATGGCATCCCGACTGGGAACCACTTGACTAGGGCTTGACTAGGGCTCGTTTCAAAGTAAAACCACTTGACTAGGGCTCGTTTCAAAGTAAATTGTGAAATTACGCCTCTGCGCAAATTTTAAATTTTAAGTTAGTCGTCATAGGAAGGAGTTGCGCGGGGCCCCAAAAGCGCGGAGCCCTAGGCCATGGCCAATCTGGCCTATGCGTAAATCCATCACTGGCTATCACCATGACCATTGAAGGAAATTTGGTTTTCTTACTCAAAATGAAACATTTGGTAAAATTGTTTGTTTGCATGACTAATTTCAGATCATATATTTGCATATTCACCTCCAGGAACAATTTGTTTCAGAGATGTCTTATTCTTAGAGAAAAACTCGTGCATCTCGAATTCCTTCTTACAATCGCCACGGAAAACGTTTTCTCGTTTGCTTATTTCTTGACACAATTAAATGCTAAACCTTCACTACAAAATTAATCTCCTTCAGATCCCTAACCAGCCTAGACAGCTTACAGTGCTAACAATGCTTAATTATGCGTTACGTCTTTGTGCTTAAGGATTACATTAATTTTATTACCTCACAAAATCCGATTAGAAAATGTTCAAGATGAGATGGAAATGACCTGTATGTTTATCAAATATTGCCTATTAAAAATTGTTACGTCACAGAAAAAAGAAAAAATCAAAAAGGAAATCACATCTAAGGACATTTCTTAGGAATAAGGACAATCATATTTTGTGAGACGTAGTACTTCAAAATGAGGACAATTCTTAGGAATAAGGACGGTATGGTAGCCCTGGGTATATACAGTAAATTAACTTCTATGTAGAGGGATAATGTAAATTAACCTAAGTCGACAGCACCTTTCCGCAACACTGATAACTAACACGTCAACAAAGATTATCCACGGATATTGGTAAAATATTTAACGAAACCAGTAAGGTTTTGTTGACCATTAACTTTTGATCCAACCGACAGATGCACAGCTATATCGACATCACTGTTCATTTCATTTCAATGAAAAGCTACACAATGTTTTGCTGCGCTTGCAGACGATCCAAATGCCATCACATCACAAGCTGAAAACGTCGTAACCCGCAGTTTGAAGAAATGGACAGCAAGTTTGAAATTACAGTAGGCCTACTAACAAATGACTTTTCAGACGAATGTTTAAGCCTGATAGATGTCGTTTGACTGATTAAAGATTTAAAGGGTTGATGTTTATCACAAGAGCGTACGCAAGGGGGATGGGGTTTAAACCCCCCTTGAGCTTGATATTTTCCAAAAGCTTTGTTATAAGGGGAGTGTATAGGGCTTGATTTTTTACAAAAATAAGGGGAGTGCATGAAGAAGAATATGCCTATTATGTCAACAAACTTCGCTTAAAAACATGAATATGACGTACGTCGCAAAAAGCGCACACCAAATGCAATGACCACCACACGCCACTGAATGAAAAACCCCCATTAAAATTTTCTGCGTACGCCACTTGTTCATCAACTGTAGCAAACATTTTTAAACATTGAGTACTTTTGTTTAATCAATATTCAAAGTCTTTGTTGCAGTGGCGTAACTGACGGGGGGGCATAACAGGGTTGAGAAAAACCCGTTTTTTTTCAAAAAAAACAACCCACCTGTTTTTTTTTGTTTTTTTAAAAAGAAACAAGATTTTGTTCTTTTTTTGCAGAAAACAGAGAAACCCCATTCTGAATTGTTTTTATTTCATCATGCAATATCACTATTTTCAGAATTACACAATAATAACTTGTTATTCCTATTATGGCATTCAAAATTGAGGGTAAAGAAATGTGCCCGATCTTTGATTTCGCAATGTGTTTTGGTCAGTTCACTCCTAAGCGGTCAGGCTTGGCAAGCATGCGCACAGCAAACAGAGAAAAACCATTCCCACACAAACTCTGCAGTTTCACATCAAGTTTATGTGCATGCCTTGCTAGTTCAGCATCTACAGAGTGTATTTTTTCAATATGTGATTTGGTATGGTCCAACGTAAGAAAAAGTTCAGATGTAGAGAGGGCAGACAACTTGGTTAAAATATACCGATTGTGCAGAGCTGAAGAAGATAACCATTAGAATTTTCTCAAACTGTTTGGTTTATTCTTCTCCTTTTTGCAAGTCCTTTAAATTTCGTTGCTGTTCGTTTTGTTTGATTGAAAAAAAATTAGAGATAACTGTACAAGTGTCCTGCTTATTTTATTTTTTTACTTCTTAGTAGATTTTTCAAAGGAAAAGTAAAGAGTGGGTTTTTGGTGGGTTTTATTGTTTTTTTTAGGTGGGCTTTTAAAAAAAAAACGGATGGTTTTTTTTGGGTCGTTTTTTTACAACAAATCTGGGGCATAGGGTTGAATTATCCCGCCCCCACGTAGCTTATATTTAGTATTCTTTTGGTTTTCAGTAGGTTGTCGTTTTTTTGCGTTTCTTAAGGGTTTTCCGTTGATCTTAAGCATTTTCCGTTGATTCAGGGTTTTAGTATAGCCATCCACATCCGGATTCCCATCATTTCTCAAGCTTTTTTTCTTAGTGTTGGCTAGTACAGTAGCTGGTGGGCCTCTTTCAGCTATGTTTTACCACCCCTGGCTCAAACCTCTCGTTACACCACTGGTTTGTTGTCTCCACAAATATCTCAGTAAACAATTAATGTGACTTTTCTCTTTTCCGGTGCTTAGCCCTCACAAATTGATAATTTCGTTAATTGCATTCATTCATATGGTATGCTGTCTGAAAATATGCTTACATCAAACCATGCAAATAGGTTTTGTTTTCTTTCTGAGGATGTTTCAAGACAAATGTAATCGCGATTGCAATCGTGATTACTTTCAATGTAATCGTAGTCGATGACATTGTGATTTTGGTTATGCGTAATCGTAGTCGAGCATGTGGCAAGTAATCGTATTTGATCACATTTGTGATGTAATCGCCTTTGTCTATAGCAAGCCCACAATTTCCAAATCGCTTTGAATGTTGACACGAACAACAAGTCATTGGAAAAACTTCACATTTGAAAAGAAGAAGTTGTGGCAAGATATCATTCACGTTTATTTCACAAATGTAAGTAAAACTAAACACATGCAAAGATGCTGAAACTGCAAGGATGGGAATTAAAAAAATTCAAACAAAATTTCAATGTATGTGGCATTTCCGCTTTGCTGCCTTATTTTGTATTCTGACGAGCACCAAATCGTGAATAGTCCAAAAGTGAATCAAAAAGTCCAGATTCCAATAATTTCGACCCAAAATATCCCGATCTAACATCGTCATTTCAGGTCGTTTCTGTCAAATGTCGCTGTCTCTTCAGCAAATGCAAAACACAAAGCGGGAATTAAACCTTCACAAACCACTTAATGCGTCATAGTGATTACATCTGTTACCAAACAATCGTTATCTATTCTTTCAAGGGCATGAACAATTTCCAGAAAAACATTAGTGTTCTTGGAAATGATATTGCTCCAGTTTCTAACTTGTAGACGCCGGATTGAAGAAGAGAATGAGCATCATAGGTGATGTAACGGTTTTGTTAATTTTGTCTTTGACCTTTTGTCATAGCACTTTGGACTTCTCTGCAAAGTGTGGCAAATGTATGCTTCATCAGTGTCCTTTCAAAGTCGGTTTACTGGCGGAATTTTCAGCAATTGAAGCAACTGCTGTTGATAAAGCTGCTACAGTCATTATCTCTGCAGCGGAATTTCAGACAAAATGGCCCATAAATCTGTAAGCTCTTTTTGTTTTTTTGACGATATAAATGTAGTGTCATGCTCATTTTCACCATCCTATTGAATAAGACTGTAGGGACAGACCTACCTACTTGCTAGCCGAAATATAGCATGAAGTAAGGCAAGCTTACTTAGAAACGTCTCACTTGTAGGGATGACACATCTACTGGGTAGGTTTGTTCCTGCTAAAGGATTCTTTAATGATTAAGTTTTGGTTGGAATAGTGCCTCTCTGCTTTGGCGAATAAGATTCAGGATCGTGGCACACTTTGATAACAAAATGAAAACTTTTCTTTTAGCCACCAGTGCACAGAATGACTCGTCTTTTTCATTCTGTATTAGAAAATACTTCTCCCGCAAATAAAGTTAAAGGTAGAGTCATCACTGCGCCTGGATTCTCTCTCTGTTTCGAGCCGCTCACTCAATCTAGCACAGGGGTGCTCACACTTTTTCAGCATACGAGGGACTTACAAAATGAACAAGTCCAAATGATCTACTTACTACAAGTATGCAACACATATATTTATTGATAAATATTTTTATATTAATCCTAAAACAAGGGACGTTGAAACAGCGGGAGGCCAGGGGGTAGTGAAAAACATGAGGGCAATAGAAACTTTTACAAAACGAAAAAATCGTTACCAATTATGCATGTTTTTGTTCCATAAGAAGGTTCACCCCAAAAATATCAACAGAAATCATAGAAACCCATTCTGAATGTTGTGAGTGCGCGTATAGCTGCAGTAACATTGTTTCAAGTCGATCTTGATAAACCATAAAATTACCTATGATGCTGTTATGAAAAGGCACCTCTGCTTCCGTTGCCCCCCTTTTCAAAGATCATGGGGAACAGTGCCCCCGTCATTCCCCATCTCTCCGGTGTCGCTGCTTATAATGGTGGCTGCACCCCTACAAAATACGTGTTGAGTTACGTTGTGCTTGTCGTTGTCACCAAGTGTGGAAAAGACTTGTGGTTTATCCACACTTTGGTGTTGTCTGTTTGATTCTACAACATAGATTCAAAATGTGTTATACATGCATCAAGAACCGAAACAGAAATCATCTTGGAGAAGGATAGGCAATGATCTACGTTTCTTACGAAGAAAAGCTACATAATTGAAGGCATGTGAGCCATACCTTGGCGCTAAATACGCTGAAATAAACTTACGAAAACGCTTATTGAGGAAAGGTCTGGCAAGCTCAGTTGCAATGACTTTCGAAGCTTCTACGATCAACACGCCACTCCAGGTGAACGAAACATGTATACAGTGAAGTTTCATGGATAGCATACAATTTGACAATGTAGGGGCGCTCGCTGGGGTCTATTCTCTATTTTTTCCGGTTGAGAAGAAATGTGCTCCATTCCCGCTGCTTCACTCTTTGTTTCAGAGTGAATTTGGATCAAACGGAGCCGAAACAACTCAGTAATCTGACCAACCACGAACTTATGAGTGTCGTAGTGGATCAGGTTATTTCAAACAATGTTTCAGTAGTAATTGGGCCTGAAAGCAACGTGGCCGTCGAGAGAGTAAGTCGGTAGTGTAGTTAGCAGAATATGATCTGTGTCATAACTGATCATGTTATGCTGCTTTGATCAGCCTGATACCGTAGCGGTGGATGCGATACCATCGAAAATGCATCTTGTGTTCCACTGCATGCATTGAAAAATTCTTCCAATTCTGCAGCTTGCTATTTTTACGTTATTTTCGTAATATTTTAGAATTTTTAACGTACCACCTGAAAAAATGTCTATGCAGATAAACTAAGAAAGTTGGACAATCCAAAATGTTTTTTATAAGAATTCGGAATGGATTTAATAAAAATGTGCATTAGAACCAAAATAAAACTCTACCGAAACGAGTTGAAAGTAGCCCTACGCAGGTCAGCTGTCTAGGTTTGTACCTCTTATTTCACTAGATTAAAACAGTATACAGGTTTGCATTGCTTGACGTAGCTGCTGGTTGACGTATTCATCATTAGTCATCATTTTTAACATATTAAAAAACAGTTTCGGAAATTTGTTTTCAGGTTGCTCTCGATCTGTCAATTTCGTCTTCACTCATGTTTTCTGTTTTCGGAGATGCTATACCCTCTTGCATCAATGATCACGTACCAAAATTATATAAAAACCCAATATGTTTGAATTTTAAACTCATTCGTGGGAACTTCAGTTGATTCTAATATAAACTACAACTGCCGAAATGGAAATTATGTGATGAAAGCTTAAGTTTGAAATCTACTCTTGTTAAATATATTATAGGTTCACCCATTGCTGGCGATATTGAACGTTATCCACATCGCCCCACTAGCCAGCAATCCAGCTTTTCGTGACAGCGAAAGGTTTGCAAACCTCATCCGTATGGTTCCTGATGATAAATACCAACTTCAGGTAAGGTTGATTTGAAATTAAACTTTTATCCCAAAATCTTGATGCGGGACGTTTCTGTCTCTAAAACTCTCGGACGCATTGCATTAGAAAGCCAGTTAAAATATCCTCCGATGCGGAGGGCGGAGATTCTTTCCATGACCTTAACAGAAGGTATATTTTGAAACTTTGAAAACAATGGAAATTTTTGATTTTTCGGAATCGATTTTTTGTCAATTTTTGCACTTATATGCGCACTTCCATGCAAAAATTCCTTTCACGTTTACCTGTTAACTTTCTTGAAGTGGTTTTTCGGTTTGGACTACTTGTGAGGACTCCAACTAACTCAAAATACCAACCAAAATAACTCATCGTTGTTTTGGAATGAGAATGTTTCGGTGAACAAAGGGTTTTTTCTGAATCATAAAAAAATTGATGTTTTGTTTCTTTCGCCTCACCGATTGTCAAGAGCGCTTTTTAGAAAGCACCATTGAAAAGAACGCAAAAATCAAATAAAAAACGTTGTTGTCAAAACACTTACTTTGACTACTTTTTCTCAAAATTTTGTAAAATTTTGCAGATAATTTGTAAATCTATGGCCAATTTCTCAGATAAAGAATGACAAAACTTTTCTTCTCTTAATATTTTCACTTGAAACTTGGAAGGATGTTGTAAAATCCTCATGTTAACCTGTATCGTAATTTCAGATGTTTCTGTGTTTTGAATCGGAACAGTTGATCATCAAAGAATAAAAAATGGATCACCCACTAAATTTGTTGTTTTGCACCCTTTTCCCCAAAAAATAGATTTACATTTTTTCAATTATTTAAAAAAAGTTATCGTCATGAATGTCATTTTTTCAAAAGAACCGTTTTTTACAACGTGTTTCGTTTTCGCTCCGCAGCTATTTCAATAAAAACCACCAATTTCTCATTTCGCGAAAAACGGGGCTTCCACTCAAATACGTCACAACGATGTCACAGTGGTTCGGAAGTTTCAGTGGTTCGGAAGTTACAGGCGGAAGCATACTTAAAAGTTGCTTGCACGGGCGTAATAGTGTTTCAGTAGTGCAGTGTTTTTCTACTGAGGTTCCTCGGAACCTCGGGGTTCCGTGAGTGGCTACCAGGGTTTCCACCGAAACAGACCGAAATTGCCTGGGACGAATTTCGCAACGACAGTTCTATTGTAGCAATACGACTTGTTCACAGTATCCTCGCCACTATGAATTGTATTGAAAACTTTGTTTATGAATCTCTTTTACTTATTCCTGCCTTTGTGTAACGTCATACGCGCAAAAGCATGAACTTGGATCATTGCAGAGGGTTCCTCGATCAAGCCAAACATTTACTGAAGGTCCCGCTTCAGCAAAAGCGTTGGGAAACACTGTGATGGTGTTTGTACGTCATTTTCGTCTATTTATACTTCTAGCAAACATTCGATGAAAATCCCACGTTTTCATGTAAACCCAATTTAGTCAAAGTCTCGATGAATCTCTTTCCACGTTTGTGGTCTAATCAGAGGAACACAGAGCTTGATATTCCTACACAATATTTAATTTTTACTAGAAAGACTGCATACTAAATTTTTTTTGTGCAAGGCTTGATGCAATGCTCGTGGTAGTAAGTACGTGCCTTTTCAGAAAAGATGATTCAACTGAAATGTTTATGGCGCAGGCAGCTATCAGCGTAGGGAAATTTTTTCGTTATGCGGACATATCCGTCTTCACCTCCTTTGATGAATATGGACTGTCTATTGTTGAAACTCTCAGACGAGATTCGTACAAAGCGAAAACTTATCACCTGAGAATGATAAGGATGATCCAGGTTTGTTAATGATGATATAATTTGCGTACTGAAAACAACAATGCTTTTTGTTTTTGGCTACTATTGGTCACAAGTCTGCGCTTATTTCATGAAACTATCTGGCATCATCTGAAAACTGTGTCATTAAAAATCTCCAGCTCTCGAACAAAGTTTTTTCACAATAGGATAAGTCGTATTGGATGTCATACTTTGTTGAACTTGCTTTTCTAGCAGCAGAAACTTAATCACTTCAACCAAATAAGTTTTTCTTGCTTCTTTTAAAGATGAGTTTTCTATTTTTCAGTCACCATCGAACAAAATTGAATTGCAGAACACTTTTAAAGAGTTAAAGCGATTCAAACCTCACATGATCATTCTCGCTTTGANACGTTCGCAAAAAGTCACGCTTCTAACCGAGGCATACAAGGCTAACCTGACAACGACTCATGGTTGGATGTGGCTTGCCTTGAATAGTGTTTCGAACCTGCCGTTGGAAAAAATCATTTTCAAGGGTCAGTCATATCAGTTTAAAGGTAGGCGTTGCTCTCGTTTTAATGAAAGTAAAACATTTACGCAAATGGACAAATGTCACCAAAGCAACCATGCATGAAACATAGCAAATTAAAATTTCCGTGTCAACAATAGTGAATTTTGCAATAAGCAAAAATCAGGTGTTCTCTGTATTAAGTCACAGTTACCTCACACATGCGGGCATTTCTCGCATTTCTCTACCATATCCAACAATGTCTAAAATATTTATGCAGCTTATGTGGTTCCTCAATTATGACCAAAAACGCAAGTTTGTGGATATTTTGAGCAGGCCTGGGATGGAAGGGTTTAGAGGAAGGAGTTGCTTTCGGATGAAATACGAAAGACGAGATAAATTTTCTGCCAGACGGAATAGATAGTGGATTAGTTTGTTAGCTCTATGTGTGGAATTGTAGAAACTGCTATCCAGTAATATTTCAGATACATTGTCTTTGGAATTTCGCAAAACAGCTGACACCCCTGCCAAAGGCAACATTTTGACACAAAATACTTCGGCAAACAAAATTCAAAATCATGAATATAGCATTCGGTTTAATGTGCTCACAAAATTAACAGCTTTGATACAAATGGCAGTGGGTGCGAAGCACGGTAGTTCCCACAAAATCGGACTGTTTTCAGAGCTTCTCGGTCTTCGCCCGCGACTCAACACAGACCAGGTCCATGCAGGCCTGGGTCTCACCTCGTCCGTCGTCAGCTTCACTGCTCAACGTTACATCGACAGCTTGTTGCTTGTTGCTGACCGAATAAAAGAAAGC
>JGI24022J15233_10005527_pt1 | contig 13420 bp, 7 predicted proteins | sample Ectturendosymbi2_FD_15233 | JGI IMG/M metagenome (IMG submission 15233) | reverse complement strand
GCAAAGCTTTTAAATAATTTTCTATATTTGTGTTGATGTGCTGTGGTATTTAACCTCTTGGCGTGCGGAAAACTGTGGAGGTGTTAACTCAAGTTGCCGAACGTAGCCCATAACGCCTTTTGGTTGATTTTGAAATGGTTGTTTTCAAAATGTTTGTACAGTACATTTTTTTGCTTTTTTACAATGTACAATACAGGGTGGGCCAAAACTAGACATGCTCTTGACTGCGTTTTTACAATTATGGCTGAAATTTCGGGCCGGTATGGACAAATACTGGATCATTCCGGTAAGAAAATTATTCTACTTTCACCACTGAATATATTTGAAATAATACAGGTTCCATACTCATAGTTGTAGTTCGAAGTGATTGCATTCGATAACATCAGAGGGAACACCTCTTATTCAACAACCCGAAACACATTTGCATTTTCAGTGTCTGCAACATTTTTAGACACATTAAAATGATCTTTCAAGATCTTCGTTTCGACTAAGAGATTAAACAACACAATTGTTTTCAACGATCACCATGATTTTATCTGGAGGTAAGCAACTACCTCAGTCTTTGCCGGCACTTCTCTGTCTAGGATATTTGCACAACTCAGGTGTATCGAGCATGCTAATTAACACTAAAGATGGAGAAATGCTGATGGGAAGTAACGCAATACACTTTTCACAGAAAACGTTGAAACTACTCTGTTATTATTTGCCAATAATGCGAATTGATATCAATAACCTACGTCTTTACAAATCATGATAAAACTGGACCACTCTGATCTCCTAAATTTTCCAACAAATGGGACCTGATAAAACCAGCTGAGCCGAAGAAACGATTGGATGATTTGCCGATAGCAGAGCGGATAAGGACGGGAGAAATGTTGTCCTTAATTACGAAGACTATAACAATATAATGATCAAAGAACTGCAACAGTTTGAAAAAATGGATGTGCCTGTAAACGGATGTGACGCTTAGTTGACAAATGTAGAAAAGGTTGCAACAAGCTTGTTGTTGAACTCCATGCTGTGGGTGCAGTTGGTGATAACTGCTGTTACACACAACTGGAATGAAACGGAAGGACAGCTAGTACCGCAAGGTTAACGGTGCACCAGCAAACTTTTTTCGTTTGCAAAGCACCGGCTTACCCGCTTTTTAAGACACACAAGTAAACCACAGATAATCTGTTGAACGTTGATATCAAAGGCATACCAGTACGTTGGTTATTATCTGCTGCCAATACCAGCACCTCACGCATTACTGCATTTTCGGAATTTATCCTGAAACATATCAGCGCAAACTTTTGCGAAAACGGCCCAGACGAGTTTTGTCAAGACAGCAGTCAATACATTGGAGATCTGCTCAACTGGAAAGACGACCTAATCAAAACTCTTATGAAATGAAATGCAAAAACCCGTGTTTTACATTGTGGCGGCAAATGTGAAAGCATTTTACCCAAATTTGTGCAGAGACACTATAACAAAAGCTCTTGAATGTACATTGGAGAGGCATTCCTACCTTTAACACCAAGGCCCGTGAAATCATTGCCGAACTAAGTCTGTCTTGGCAACGTTGTCACCCAATATGGCGACCAATTATATACCCATAAAAACGGAATTATAATACGGGTGATAACTACTCTGTCTCACTGGCAAACACTGTTGTGCACTGCATCCTACAGCTGATTTCTGGTGTGCCAAGTGAGGCAGAACTTCTGCGTAGATTCATTGATGACATAATTTGGATATCTGCATCAGAAATATGAAATGAACGCATTCGACAAGAACTAACTTCAGCATTTGGAATCAACAAATCCTACTCTTCACTTAGGATTATGTGTGTTTCACAAACAACGACAAAAACTAAAACTTTCCCGCCAACTAAAACCGGACATGTGCAAACAATGTAATTCATGTAGCGACTTGTGTGATATGCCATCAACAGTATGTTGGCCAAACTACAAACAACTTATCCAACGAGATGGTCATCGCACCGAAGTAATTGGAACAAACCAGATAATAAAGATCACAACGATCAAACGACCTTATCGCAGCACTATTCAGTGTTCCGTAACGTGATAAATACACAACCGATGCATAGAGCTTACGCTGTTACTTTTCCTAGTTTTCACTCCTTGGATCCCAATGAAGATAAATGTTTTCACCTTGACGCACAAGTTCATATTCAAAGCATGATAGCCCCCATGTGAAATAATTCTTGCACCCTTTTGCGTTGTTGTTTGACGTAGTTTGACCTAATTCGCTACCCAGTGAACTAGCTATGTTGTTAACTCCTTTCACATCGTTTAACATTTAATTTCAGAGGCGCTCATGGCTGCCAACTTTGTGAACACAATCACTCTTAGTTACGCAATCTGCCAACGTTATGTTTGAGTCATAACGGCGTGTTTGTCTATTGCATTGCTCGACATTTGGCGTCAGATAGGTTTAGAGTTCCAGTGAAAGCAACTATTTGGGTAAGATGTATTTTCCAGTTTTTTGGTTGTCGCAGCTTGTGTTCTGATTTATGTTCAATTAAGTCTTGAGTTTGTTCACTTTCTCTACTCTTGCTTTAGCCTTTCAACGTTTCACTCGTAAACATTGCTGAAGGTGCGTGGTGGTACGTGTATGAAATCGATTTCCTATTTTTTTAAATTGCTGACAGATTCAAACCCTTCACGCTGCTTTAGGGTATATCTTTCAAATACTTTTCGTAGATATAAGATACTGTTTGGGACACCAACAGCACTCTCAGTTGCTGTTTCAGCTTGTGAAAAATACCTTGTGTAGCTTATGCCCATATTTTTGGACCCGCTTCAAAACGTTTGTGAATTAATGATATGTATGGTGATTCCCTGAAAGATCGCATAGTCCGACCAAAAAACAACCACTTTCTTGTCCTACAAAAAGTAACCACTTGTGTGATACCCAACGATTGTCACAGAGAACCTAGAGTATTTAAACAAGTGAAGACCTGTTTGGCCCCCCCTATATCACTTACCCTTATATGACTATACGACGCCTGGATCCACCACTGATCTACACAAAGGGCAATCACAAGCACTGTATTAGCAATGAGCCGTTAATCCATGCATGGCCAACTTGTCGCTAATCAGCCTGCTGTTTCCAAGAAATAATTGCAGTTTTAACTGGTTCAAAAGATGATCTGTTATGACCTACTTTTTCGAGTTTTTGTCTTGTCCAGATCTGCAAGATGGTTTTAAAAATAGTTTCGCAAAATTAGGTTGATTGCCATAGCTATTTACAGTAACAATGTTTGTAGAGTTAATGGCACTTACAGTCTTTGCACGGATGCTGGTCTGATGTTCCTGCTTTAGTGTGGTCTCGCGTAGAAAAACGGAAACACTAGATTGAACTTACTGTAGCTTTTGAAAACAGGTCTAGGTGGTCATTTACAACTCATTCTCTANTCATTTATTTACAGCGATGTAAGTTAGTATTCCTGGTGTTGTAGTTGTTTGTTTGTACGCAGAGCATGGGTTTGGTTCATACCAATATTTCAAACAATTCTCTAACATGAGTATTCTTCCTTTCTGTTGCGGTTAAGTTTGAAAAAGTTTAAGGTTACATTATTCTCAACATAAAGAAGCTTTTGTTGATGAAAATCAGTACAAGAAAAAGTGACTCACGATTATTTATCTGCAAATACTGGANCAAATATTGGAACGTGAATTTTAATTCAGTGGTTCTCAAACTGTGGCAAGCGTACCACATAATAGTAAGCGAGGCCTTTTCACGTGGTACGCAAGCAGCTGAAAACTAAATACCTGTTGCTTTGAAAAAATTTGTCCATGATGGTCACTAAGCCAAGAACTGGAATTTCGTTGCTGCGCTTGGACATGTATTCCGATGCACTATGAGAGAAGTTATACCTGCACAGACCAGCGTGCTTCGAAGAAAGTTACAACTTTGCATTGTTTTCCTTTGTTACTTAATTTGTGTGTTACTGTTTTAAAGTACTGTAGTCATCAGTACAACTGAGCAAATTAGTTTCTTCTCAAACATGTGGCACGCAGCAACAGTAAAATAGCACTAATGACACCGGGCGTTAAACGACCAGAAATAGGTTGAGAACCACTGGTTTACCCAGATGTAAGAAATTGTTGCAGTTAAGATTCATCTACAAAAAAAGGTTTTCCTTTCTAAAAATTTCAATGCTTCCTGGCAGGTGTGTGTATGATTACAGTCAGGGGCGTGCAGAGATCTGGTGATGCCCGGGGCAAATGCTTGATTTTATGACCCCTACCAAATACTAGTAGTATTGAAGAATATGAGAAATACAGGCATTTGAAATACGTAAAAACTGTAGTGTTGACAAAAAACAAGTTTTGAAAAATTAAAAATTTTTCAAAGGGTATTTTTTTGGTTTTAATGTGTTAGTGTTTATAATTTATTTTATTCTGGGGGCCTGAAGGCATGTGTTTATAAGCAAAATTCTTCTAGTAATTGGTATGCATTGAGGAACTAGATATTGCATTTATGCATTCAAGTAAGTATCAGATATGCCCATCAACAAAGGAGAGCATTTGTGAGGCATGATAGGATAAAAAATTGTCCTTTTTTCTATTATGAATAATATCTGAAATTGTACAACCATGCAGTGTGATCTATTGCTGCCTTTTATGTTTTCCTGTAAACTTAAGTAAATTGCTAAGGATATTGTCTAGCAAAAGCCGATGAAGAATTGCTGCCCTTTGTGCGTTTCTGAACTACAGCAGAAATTTGTCTAATTCGTCATCGTTTAATTCATCAATTCGCTTGAATCGTCACTTTATCGTCGGTCCCGGCAGAATTCCTGTCTTTCGTGTAGATTTCTTTTCGTCTAATGCGCCATCGTCTAATTCGCTCAATTCTTCACCTCTTTCTGTCCCTGAGAAGCGTTTTATTCGGCTAATCCGTCATTTGCAGGTTTCGGTTTTGATGTTAAGCACTTAACACGTGTGGGAATTCAAACAAATTAAGGATTTTTATATGAGAATTGTTGCGCCTCGCTGTTCGTGGACGTTGTTGATATGCCTCTACCATGTGATGTGACGAGTGTGCAGCGCCTGCTGGGCTTTGTGAATTACTCATCGCGATTTCTGCCCAGGCTGTCGCATATTTGCGAGCCACTACGTCGTTTGACTGACAAAGGCGCGCCGTGGATGTGGACATCCAAGCATACAGACGCAGTGGAAGCTATCAAGACAGCTGTAACAGATTCTCCAGTTCTACATTACTACGACGTCAACAAAGAAGTTACAATCGAATGCGACTCCAGCGAAGTTGGTCTGGGAGCTACACTGTTGCAAGATGGGCAGCCTGTCTCGTTTGCGTCAAGAGCTCTCACCCCAACGGAGCAGAAGTATGCGAAAATAGAAAAGGAATGTTTGGCTATAGTTTATGCATGCCAAAAGTTCAATCATTACATTCTGGGTCGGAATGTGGTGACCATCCACTCAGATCATAAGCCGTTGGAAACTATTTTCAAAAAACTGTTAATAACAGCTCCGAAACGTCTGCAAAGAATGTTACTGCAGCTGCAGAAATACAATTTATTGGTTATTTACAAACCTGGCAAAAGAATGTATATAGCCGATATGCCTTCAAGGGCTGCGCTTTCCCAAACGCAAGATCTACAGGACAATGATAATTATGTTCTTTCCGCTGAATTAGCGTCACTTAACACACTTGAAGACGTTTGTGTTTCAGATGCTAGTTTAAAGGAAATCGCTGAGGTCACACGCCACGATGGTGACCTGGAGCAGACGATTGATTACATCAGACAGGATGGCCGACCCGCAGGAAGCAGTGTCCTAACGCCCTAAAACATTATTGGACATTCCGTGACGAACTTGTGCAAGATCAAAGTATCATCATGGAAGGTCCGAAACTTTTGGTACCAGCTGTGATGCGCCATAAAATGTTAGAGAAAATCCATTATAGTCATGTTGGTGCAGATTCCTGTTTGCGAAAAGCCCCCGACGTTTTGTTCTGGCCGGGTATGGCGAAAGCAGTTCATGACTATATTTCTAAATGCGCCATATGCAATGAGTTTCGGCCACAGCAACAAAAGGAACCATTAATACCCCACCACACACCGGAACTACCATGGGCAGATGTGGCAGTGGATTTATTCACTTTTGATTCTGATAACTATGTTGTCGCAGTAGATTATTTTTCATATTTTTTCGTTCTGGAACAGCTGCAAGATACGACCACGACATCCGTGGTGGAGATGCACAAGCTTTCGTTCGCAACGCACGGCATTCCAGTGACCGTTCGGACCGACAACGGCCCGCAGCTAGTTTCTGAAGAGTTTCAAGAATTCGCGCGCGAGTGCAAGTTCAATCACGTTACTTCTTCACCGTACTACGCCCAAAGCAGTGGCAACGCGGAATCAGCCGTGAAAATCGCAAAGTCTCTGCTTCAGAAAGCGAAGAGGGATGGAAGAGACATTTGGCTTTGTTTATTGGAATGGCGAAATGTTCCGACGCAAGGATTAGACTCGTCGCCATGTCAACGCTTGATGTCTAGGAGAACTCGATCGGTTCTACCAGTAAGCAAGTTTCTGCTTAAACCGAACGTGATTGACTCTTGTTTGATGGACAAAAAGTACAAATGCATGAAACGCTTCTATGATCGAACTTCGAAGCCGATACGCGAGTTAATTCCTGGTGAACTGATATGTATATATTAACCGGGCAACAAACGATGGTTGCTTGGGAAGTGTATTAAAATGGTTGCACCTCGATCTTATCTTGTAGAAGTAAATGGTTTTCGTTTCCGTCGTAACCGATCGTTTCTGCGCACTACTTGTGAAGAATCGCTAATATATGATTCTTATGTTTGGGATCTTAATGTACCGAACGTGCCAGCGCCTTGTGTACCTAGTGCGACCTCGAGTGTAGAAAATAGTCAGGTTGGGATAGGCTGAACTCGTACGAGAGTTATTAAAACCCCACAGCGTTTTCGTGATTACGTGATGTAACTTTTGTTGAGAAAGGGGATGTTCGTGGACGTGTCCCTTTAAGCTTTGTTAATTAATGTTGTGAGCGTCGCGATTGTTAATTGCATACCAGTGTAAATAAGTTCTGATGGCTTGACGGCCGGCGGGATGAGAGATGACAGTCGGTACAGCGTGTTCACGACGTCTTTGCGTTTACTTCAGTTTGCCTTCATGTTATCGTTATTCATCAGTTAATTACAAGTTACCATACCTAAATATGAGTTGCATGCTTTCGCATATTCTGTAAGAAGACAGAAACACTCGCAATTTGTTTATCGACCGAGACTTGTGATGTGACCGAGACTTGTAGAATTCGTGACCGAGACGGAGATTCGCAAAAATGGGTCTCGAGACAAGTCTCGAGACTGAGACCAAGTCTCGAGACGCCATCACTGTAAACCATATCAAACTTTTGAGTTGTAATTCGATTTTACTGATTTGTTAACATAGAGTAGATTTTGCCATCGACGGCAAAAGCTCTGCTGGAACTATTTTGTCATTCGAACTGTATCCACCTTTTTCTACATACAACATTGTGTTGATATCACTAGTAGCGGTTAGTGTCCATGCCTGCTGTGCAAATGGTCCTCGGTACTGCTCTCACCATTTGCTTTAGCTTAGCTAGTAGAGATTACACCTTTGATGGGAGCGCTTTTTATATACTTTTTTAAAACGTTTTAGGCTTAGGGTTTATGTTTAGGGTGTAGGTATAGGCTTCGACTTAGAGCAGCCATGTCCAACCCAAATTGCTTATGGAGCCAAAATTATGTCACTATCTTAACCAGGGTCGCACATTGAATGACGTGTTAATGAGAGCCTCACATTAAATGACTTACTGTGATCTTAAGCAAACAAATTCAGTTAAAGCTAATGTACTGAAAGCGTTCGAGTCCTAACCAGAATGGTAACCACTGTTTGGCACCTTTAACCACTCCGTAAGTGTGATGTGATAGGCAAGTTTAGTGCCAATGGAATGAAAATAAAAATCAGAAAACTGTTTAAGGTTTTGCATCAAGGTATCAGTGAACATACGGAAGTCTCCCAGCATGCAGTGCAGAAATTATAACGTAGCACTGAAGACTACCTGCATCAAAATTGTCATATTTAAGATAAGGGCATCTTGTCATTGCCAGTGTGTAGACTACTTGTACTACAAGAACTAGACACTACCTTGTTAAATTTTTGAAATGCAGAAAGGCTCTGTCTATTTTGCCTCATGAAGCAAAAGCACTGCTGGAACTATTTTTCCTCCAACCAATCATATTTGGCTAAAGGCAAAATAGCTCCAGTAGTGCTTTTGCTTCATGGGGCAAAATAGAAATATATGGTTTTACCTGGGCGGATCAAGACTGAATCGGACCGATGATTTTCAAAAATTTAGCGGATCAGGATTGGATCAGATTCAATTTTTTATGATCAGGATTGGACTCGGACTGAAAAATTTCACAGTCTGCTCATCTCTGCCTCCGAGCACCATCAGAGTCAAGCGAAGATGTCTAACAGATTGCTCATTCTGGATTTTTTTTACTTAGATCGTGGAATGAGATAAAACAAGTACCGAAAGCAGAAGAACCGCTCTATGATAAGAAAGCGGAAAGGTAAATAGAAGTTTAGAAGGGTTACGTCGAATTAGGCGTGCTTTACAATGTTTAGCGAAGGCTTTAGGTTTTTCCAGTTCTGTGTAGGTGAGAGTGGCATTAGTTTTAGCTCGAAGCAACGCTTCAAAACATCAATTAGGCACAGGTTCCGTCACAGTTCCAGCAAAATCATATTAAATCGTGACCCTAGATCACGATTTGCTCGCAGATTACTGCGATCAGGACGGTGCGATAATGGCAAAGCATTGTTTGATCAAAATATGTTTTGTTCGGTCACTGCATGGGGCATGGGGTTAACGTTTTCCACTTCATCAGATAAAAACGTTTAGCTAGATTTAACAACCCTGTAGCTAAAGTTGCTTAAATTATGAGTCTGCTTAAGACAGGGGGGGATCCAGAGAGTAAGTTTAGGGGACGAATTCAGTAAAATTTGGCAGTCAAGTCTCATCATGGGTTCACTACTGTAAGAGAAATGAAGTATGCTTCACAACACTGCTGTGACAAAACAATGGACGGCAAAATGGCCTTATATCGCGAATGCTATTTTCCGAATTGTACAAAATCATGGTGAAAAAAATTACTTTCGTAGGTTTTTGGGGGGGCGATCGCCCCCCTTGGATCCGCCCCTGGCCTAAGATGATTCTTGCGCAGCAAGGTAATCAAATGATTTGTAAAATAGAAAACACAAGCTAATTTCAAATCTATTCAGTAAACGGCACATGCTCAGCAACACACCAGTATCTTCACAAGGAGAGGTTCTACAACCACTAAAGTTTTATGTTTGGAATTCTTCAAGTAATTCATTGGAAAATCTCCAATCATTTTTTGATCTTACTTCGAATGTGAAATTAGAACCAGTCTTGATTGGACGTTCAAATCACACGCGAACACAACCGATAAACATCAAGTAAATATAATACATTACGTATTGATAAGGTGTTCGAGATGATAAACACTGTTCATTTGCTACAAGTATAGACAACTTTTTATGCTAATCAAGCCATCATCATTTTTCTTCCCACATAACCAATACCTGTCACGGAAAAACACGTTTTTTCACTCTTTGAAAAAAAAAAACACTTTGAGTAATATAACTTTTTCGGAGCGTTTACTGTAGCTGAAACAGTGTAATGTTTTTTATACTCCATTCATAACGATGAAAAAGGTTTGTTTTCATTGTCAAAGAATATTTACATAAAACACGTCAATAATTTTGCCAATATTTATACAAACAAACTGATACAAAATGGATTGCCATAACATCAAAATGTCAAGGTTAGCCTTACCAATGTTTGAAGTTAATACATTTTAAATTTATTCGTATTTATCATAAGGTTCACAGAGCATGCCTNACTTAAAATTGATTTGCCCGTCAATATGCAACAAAACTCTATCTGCTTCTCGTGCAAAACATCCGACTAAAANATCCTGTTTACAAGTTTCGTGTAGTGCGTTGAAGGAACGTGCACTATCGTCGTATTTCCTGCGCACGTACAGTAATGAATATCAATGCATGTTGTTGTCTTGAATGCACGGAAAGTTTAACAATTATACTGGTGCAACAAGATGCATCTCTTTTCAACTTGGAATAGATTCAGCAAAGACACTTCTTTGATTTACTATATTTGAAGCATCTCTTTCGTTTGTGCATCAATAATTAATTCTTTCAAAACCTCACTTCTACTTTCTTTGGTGAATGTAGAACAGTTTTTTAAGGAAAATGCTAGGTACCCGGTATGGATCTGTAGAGGAACCCGATTTCTCTGATTCTAGGGACACGATTTTCTCTGATTTTAGGGACCCGATGACAATTTTCTCTGATTCTAGAGACCGATTTGAAATTCTAGGGACCCGAATCGGGTCCCTAAAACGTCTTAAAAAAACCTGATGTAGAATGTCAAAAAGTGGACATAAGTTTTATGCAGGTAAGAAAATTGGCAAGCAAATGTTTCGAAGATGCAATACAAAACTTCACGTTGTCAAACAAACGTAATATACAACAAAGGTCAAGATACTGTACACAAGCTAAGTTGCAGCAACTTTATCTTTCATCTTATGATCCTTAGATAAACAAAATTTTCTCTGTCTATGCTGCCATTCCATCTGACAAACTTGAAGCTTCTTCTATAAAATCTGCATACACGGTTGAGACTGTACTACGAACTGCGAGCAAACGGGTGATCAACGATGTTGCATGACTGCAGGCTGTAGCTTATTCTTATTGGGTCTGTGTGATGCGCCAATAGAAGTCTCTGTGGCTGTCTTTGAAGCCGTGGATGAGTTCTTTAAATCTTGCGGTAGATTTTGACTTCATTCTTGCAACATCATGCGTCATTTGTGTGTGATTCGTGCTGTCTTGTTGTATTTTGCTTATATTTAGCTCGTCGTGTCACGACAAGATTGCATTAATCAGGCTGACGTCTGTCGCAAAATTGTCGCTAATTTCCTGCAAGCCACTGCTGCAAGCAACACAAGCCAGAGAAATTCAATACACAAGAAAAAGTGCACTCAAGGAACATTCTGATTTATGAAAAGGAAGCAAAAATTGCCAAATTTGCACTTCTTAATTGATTAATAAGAAGCATTTTTTAAAGAAATTCAACCTGACAAAGGTGCATTTTAGAAAAAATCTGATTAAAACAGAAAAATTTAACCTCAGTGTACCACTTACGACTTCTTGACAGCGAGAATATCGCTGATTGATTGTTTACGCAGGAAAGCTTTTTTGACTTTTGATCATGTTGTGAATATCCAGTTTGAAAAAATGCAGAAGATGTTTCTGATACTGCGAAGTTTTTCAATTATTTTACTTTATCCAGTTCATGGTTTTTAAATCAGCATCACGCTATGTTAACTTGCAGCATTGATTTCAAATGTATTGCACATGTAAGATTCCAGAAGGGGCGACCTCGTATTTGTAGCAGTGGGACTTTGCTTAGCCGCACCTGTTTCGCTTATTGTGACGAAGGGTCGATACTTCCAACTTGTACTCAAATCACTCTGTGGCTCAAATTTAGCAACGGCTGTTTCGATGCAGAACGAGTCAACCTATTATTGCATGGCAACACTGTTAAAAGTTTTCATGAAACTGACTGTCAAATGTTTAAGCTGAACCGACGTAGTCGGATTAACCAACTTGTCGGTGAATTCTACCGTGTTAACTATAGATAACATAGCATCGACCACAGAAAAAGTTTTGAAACAATTCCATAAAAATGTTGTTTCTTGCACACACAATCTCATTGTCCCATGAGCAAGACCAGTGGGTCTCAAGGTTTACCGGTCTAAGACAGTTCGGCGCTGCCGTTTCGGCGACGTCGATTCGGCGACGGGACGTTTCGGCGATGGCGGTCGCAAATGTATTATGCGAAAAAAATGTGTGTTTTTGAAATACTTTGAAGGTTAGACTACAAAGGATGTTTGCTTCACAAGCGTTTTTGTTGTCATCCTGATGGTCAGTGGCCAATGTAGTTTCCCGACCGTCAGGATTTTGGAAGAACTTAGTGCGACCGTGACCACGTGCGTAAAGAAATATGGCTTGTATCGTTTATATTTGCTGGCATGAGGTGTTAGTGAGTTTACACAAAAGTTAAGCCTGGACAGCATCTACTGCTTGATCTTTCACGTAGGTGCCATTTTGATTGCATTTCACAGCTAATCTAAGAATATATCGTACTTTCTTGCAATCGTTTGCCTATCGGTGTACGAATATGCAGTAATGGCACTTCCAAATCCATGGTATGCATCATGAATCGCATTAAATACAGCATAATTGGAAAGATCAGGGACAAGTGCTAGACTGACTCTTGCGCTTACACGATTCCCAGACGACGGGGCGCGAACTTTTGCACTTTGGTGACATTCCAAAGGAAAACACATTTCACATTTCATCGCCGAAACGGCGGCGCCGAACTGTCCCATTGCGAAGGTTTACCTGTCGGAAAAATAACACTGCCCTGATCTTCCCAAATGTAGCAACAAAATCGGGCAATTTTGATTATTTGGGTTTTTCACATCATATAAGAACAGTGCTGTGTTGTATAAACGTCTGCTTTAAGTTAGATATTGCGGTCGCATATAGAACCCAGCTCACGAGCGGGGTGGCAAGTTTCAAATTAATCAAAAGTTTTTTCAAATTAATAAACGGGAATTGCTAAGTTTGTGCTACTTGTTTGATTAATAAAAGCATTCTTAAATCACCGGATGGATTTGTGTTGAGAACGTACAAATCAAAAATTGTGAAAAAAACAAAGAAATCCATTTAGTTACAGGTCGGTTTAAATTATTTCCACGGAGCACGTATTTGTTGTTCCTACAAATAAGCCACGGCCACAACACAAGAAATGTGAGTTCAACAACAACAGCTAAATAAGTGTGAAATCAGCTTTGAATAAATGTATAGAAGATTTACTAAAGGCCCTCTTTACCTTTGCTAATTTTTGAAAATCTAGTTGCATCAGCAGCAGAGGCAGTCTGTGTAATTTGGAAAAACTACAATTCTAAGATATGTATCAAATCTGCCCAAGACACAAACAAACTTTGATATGTAGCCTAAATAGGTCTCTAACAAGCCACTTCTTTAGGCAGCATTGAAAGCAGCAATTATTTCTTGGAATAATCATACTGAAAAGCGATAGGCTTGGTAGTGACAAACCGTTGTTTGTAAACTTATATTCAGGTTTAAGGCTCAAGTTCAAAGATATGTCTCCGCTGGCTGCTATGACTTGTGAAAGCACACAGCCTACTCTCAATGCAACAACCCAGTACGGTACATTTGTACTAGCGGTCATTCAACTCTTCGCAGCATACAATTGCAGGAAAA
>JGI24022J15233_10005524_pt1 | contig 13423 bp, 13 predicted proteins | sample Ectturendosymbi2_FD_15233 | JGI IMG/M metagenome (IMG submission 15233) | reverse complement strand
CTCAAGTCTTGTAATAGATTTTGATAAGTCTTGTAATAGATTTTGATGCGTTCCTGTAGTGCCGTATGAGTTGCTAGCAATGCAGTGTATTTGGTTTTGCGTTTCCATTTGCTTTTCTATTCTTTATGCGTTGTTACATTATCATAGCTCGACGTGATACGACAAGATTGCACCAGTCAGGCTACTGCCTGCAGCAAGATTGTCGTTAAATAAATAAATAATAATAAAAAAAGCAAGTCTCTGACAAATTAGCCTCAGCACAAGTTGGAGGAAATCTTAGATTTGAATATTCGTTCTGAATGCTTCCGCGGGCCATTGAAAACGCTGCGGCGGGCCACATGTGGCGCGCTAATTGCCCACCCCGGAATTAGATGGTTCTGTGATAAAGAACTTTCTCAAAAACCTTGATAATACTGGGAGAACATATTGGTCTATATGCAGGTGAGGAACTTGAGTTATGAACTTCAAGAAGTGGAGTGATGTAGCTAATTTTCCAGGAGTCCGGGAATTCCCCAATAGTCATGCATTTGTTGAAGAAATTGGACAACCGATCTGACACAATGCAGCTGGCTATTTTCAAAAATTGGATGGAATGCCATTGGGAAAACTGTTAGAATCATTTTAAGGTTTTTAATGAGAAGTTGGATTTCATATGCATCAGTAGGAGCTACAAATAATGAAGTTATATGTTTAATGTGTGCTCGCGTACAGATCAGGTGCTCTGACCTTGTTTCAACAGGCGAAGGTTTCGTCCTGCAGCGTGCGGACCACAATTTTGTTTTTCTGTTGCCGTGCCACCGTCACAGTATTTTTTGTTGCTGCTAATCAGAAGCCTCTTGTAAATAAAGATTTGTGAATCAGAAAATCCGTGAAAACGAGTTTCAAAAAGGGTGAGAGCTAATTCCTTGCCAAACTAAAACATCAGGTAGTTTAGTCGAGAGTCAGAATAGTACTCATATAACGGCAATAAGGCTGCTTCGTTGTCAGTAGCGTTTGGGAAACAGCTGTTCTGCCATGCAACGACAACCTTTACTGGCCACCCAAAACCGCTACATTGGTTCCGCATACCGGGAAAGCTACACGACGATTGGTCGCTGCCGTGAACGTTCAACGCTGCTGTTCGACGTTATTCGTTAGTAAACTGTTTTATGCCATACGTTGCTCTGGATAACGTTGAGTTTGTTCTATAACCGGATATAACCAAGGAAAGCATTTGAACTTGACAATCTTGCTTAAAACGCTAGAATGACAAAACGGGGTCAGGTCAACCCCACGTTACCGGTCCCGTACTAATTGCTTTGTAAACAAACGCAGCAGCGCTCTCAACGCTTCAGTAGCTGCGGGTATTAGCCGGACTAACGAGCCGGTGCAATCAAGTTCGTACTCCCGTGCTGTACTTTTCCGCTGTTGGGATAAGTTTGTGCTTTCGGGTAGAAACAATCCCGTTTTGTGGTGGATGTGTGTGCCTTTGTGGCATTTACCAGGTGATATTCTCCTGACTTTGCAAGCTTAGTGCATGCGTTCAGCGCATGTTTTCAAACAGACGGGAAGATTTGAAAGTGACGCATAGCCAGCAGTTTTCGCAGATTTCCTGGTGCACAACTCTTCATTGAGATAGGGCTTCTGATTAGCAGCAGCGGCTGAAAATGCTTTGACGATGGCGCACAGCAGAAACAGCCAACGTGTACCACATGCGAAGCAAGAACGAACTGACACACAAAAACGTAGGATTCACGCTGCAAGACCAAACTTCGAAGCATCTGCAAAAACGAGGTCACTGCGCTGCTGTGAGTGTACTGTACAAGGAAGGCAGACAGAAAGCCGGTGCGGCTGAAACAAGCCGAAGTGCACTAGTCACCTGTACCCCATATGTAGTGACTGCTTGTGACATATGTTATGTTGCGGGGGCAAGACGTGTGTGTTGCACAACATGGTGTGTGTGCACAAATAAACGACCACCAGCTTTGGAAAAATTTGGAGAAATGAATAACAAATAAACAGACCACACCGAATTCCTTCAATTAAATTCGATCCACTCTTCTGTGTACATAGGCTGCGTTTTTATCTGTAAATTTACTTCACCGTGTGCTCTGCTTGTTTGTTTTACTAACTGTATTTATTTGACCTCCAACTGTTGTATTTGTCTTGCTTCTGAATATCAGCTGAATCATACGAAACAATACACATGCATTAATTCATATACAAATTTGGCCATTTTTTGCATGCTTCCCTATAGATTCCAATGGCCTTAACGGGCTGTAATTCACTCAGGGTCTGCTTCAGACACCTCGGTACCAGCATGGAACAGAAGTTCCACAAGTCCATCATAGTTTTCTTTTTAACATTAAGTTTAATCATTTTTAATTTTCGTATTTTCCTTTTAATCAGCAACAGCATCAAGTTAAAGTACAAAGTATCTTTTTTAGTGCGCAAACAACGTAATAAGCGTTACATTTTCAGTGTACTTTTTGTCATCAACCTAAATTGAAAAAAAGCATTGTTTTTACAATTTTTAAAATGGGGTTTACACCACACCCTTTTGGGTTCCCAGGGACAAAAAATCCGGATTAGTGTTCTAGGGTTGAAACTTACGAGAAAATGCAGAATATACCATGCCGCTTCCGGAGAATAAACAAAGTCCTCGCACACAGCAGTCCTTACTCCTGACCTCCTACGTGCTCTGGTGGGTCATCGTTCTCAATCGACCTGCAATGATGTCACGAAAGAAAGTTCGACAGTATATATTTTTAAAACGTGCTGCGAAAGAACAAAGAGCATCATCGCGTTCAAACATCTGTGCAAGAAGTGTGCTTCTTCCTGGTCGCCAACAGATCACGAAAATTAAGTTGTTCCGGACTCGAAAGTGAAAAACTGCTTCCGGGGCGTCTGGGAAAACGCACTTTAGTCACAACAGGAAGATGAACGCGTCACTTCATAGACGCAAATGGCGCAGTTGTTACGGCAGTTGTAATAAGCGAGTTTTCAAACACAGAAAAAATCTTTAACATGAAAAGCGCCGGACAGCGCGCACTCTTCGAATCGGCCGTCCGTGCAAAGCTCTGTGCTGTTGCTGCAGCACCTGCGAATGGAAGCGAGGCAGATGTATGGATTCGCAACCGCTCAAGCTGCAAAAAAGCGATTTCCATCAACCAGTCTATCCACGACCTGAGAGAAATCAGCGTCAGCGAAGCGTATCGCTCGCAGCAACTCTAATCGTTGGTGGATTCGACGCGAAATCGTTGGTGGATTCGACGCATTTAATCAGTCCGCATCCTTTTGCTGGGCGTCCCTTCACATTCCAGATCTTCGGCGAGGATCGACTTTGCTTGAGGCAAGTAGAGAGCTTCGGGCTCAGGGCGGGGATCCTTCATCAAGAAGTCGGCTGAAACAACAGCAGAAGTTACTGACAAAACTTTTCTGCTAATGGTTTTTACTAGTTTGCAAGTACACATTGAAAGCTTACTTCAATTAGCCCAGAAAAAAACAGGGATTTCAAAAAAGCAATGAACCAACTTCCTATTATTTGATTACTTGCAATAACGGCTTGTACTGAATATCGCCCGAACGGAATGTCGGCGTTTTTCTTAAGCTGCCAAAATTATCGAATTTATGAAATACATACAAAATGCAGTCCACAGTACGTGTCCTCGTTCAACTGAGGAGATTTGCGGTGATATCTGATAAACTAGATTCAGCGCAGATTTGGAAGCAATATACCTTCGCCAAGTTCGCATTTATATGCTAATGAGACCAGTGCTCTATGGCTTTTGTTGAAACTACATCGATCTTTACTTGACAGCCAAATTGTTTACCGATAATGGATCGGTATAACAAGCTTCACAACACACGTTCAAGTTTTTGAAAGATACGTCACGTGAAAAAATTATCATTTATTTCGCGTAGTTCACCAAACGTGCATAAAATCACCACCTTCGGCATTTGCGCGCCCGCCGTTCTCAAAAGCTCAAAACACAGATGCTCCCAGCTAAAAACTGAAGCGTTGCTTATTTGCTACCACTCATTTCATGGCAAGCGTTATGTAGAACCTACAAGGCAATGCTGTTACGTTTGCATGATCGACAGACATTCAATGAGGAAAGCACACTTCAGTTTCCTACACAACTAACATCACGTGCCCACGAAACTGCAACGCAGCCGCGACACCCAAACATAAAGAAGTGTCAGTCCTTTCATCCGCAAATCACCTTAATTTATAAGGTTATTCAAACTGTGGGTGGCTTTCGTATCCGTTAGGTTTCTACCGATTACGAAGATGATTTCACTGAAACTAAACTAGTACCCAATGACTTTTCAACAGATATGTCAAATGTTTTAGATTTAAATTATGACAATCTATCCTTTCCGAACGGTGTTGAGACTTGATCCTGGGTTGTGTTGCTTTCAAATTTCGAAGGTAGACGCACGTCACGTTTGTGAGTGAGTTGACCGGGCGAATTTGTGAAAGAAAAGATTTTACTGAAAATTGGTCGTTATTCCCTGCAAAATTTGAACCGTACAAACGTGCTCGAACAAGAGGTCTGCCAAAGTTACGGGTAATATGAGAGTTGAACAACACTGTAATTTTGTACTCTACAGATTGAATTTAGACACAACAAGGAATACAAGTCCGATTTTTACGAGAAATAGAAGAAACCAATAGGATTGCACTTCCTTCAGTACTCGACGTACCCTAATGATTCTCAGCCGTAAACTACTAATGAAAGTATTCTGCGAGACACTGGGGCATGATTAGTTTACATACATATACAGATGCAATATAGGTGGACTGGCAACAGGGCAAACATCTCTTTCCAAACGAGTTGATTTAAATGAGCCTTAATAAAAATGCGTTCCAGCATTATAGCAATAAAGCAGGCCAGTCTGCAAAGACATATTCAAAACGTTCATCACACAAAAATGGCTCAAATATTTTCCGCCTCCTACTTCAGCGGCAGGGAGAACGGAAAAAAAATAGACGGCTGGTTTATTCAAGAAAAACTTGTGGTACCAAGCAAAACAGAATGCCCATCCTATTTATTCACAGAAAACACATTCAACGGCATATACCGCAGATTTATACGTTTCACCCACCTATATACTCTGGCACACAGCAGTGCACGCCCGCGCGAACCAAAGCCTCGATCTCGGAAGCGGGAAGTTGCTGGGCCTTGCCAGGGTCGATGATGGCGTGAGTCACTTCGCTGAGCGGGCCGTGGTAAGGCAAGGAACGAGAAAGCACTTTTCCGCGACCGCTTTCGACCAGTCGCACGAAGCCAGGGGTGTGACGATCGCTGACGTGCATTACCAACTGCAAAGCGTACGTACGGACGTAATGCGTAAAAAGCAAACGAAGTACGCAGGCTTAGGATGCCATGGGATGAGACAGTGGACATGGAATTTGTGCCAATGCTACTAATTTTACGTGGTATAACAGGAATTTTCTGAAGTTGAATAACATTATTATATGCTCCCAGAACAGTAGGTATTTCACGTAGACTGGTAAGGTTCACTGTCGTAGCGTAGTGATGCAAGGCCATCGAAAATAAGATTGTTGCGCCCTTTCTTCAGTGACTACTGAAGGAAGGTTACCCAATTGTTATTGGCTCTCCTAATTTGAAGGTTTGATGTGTGGTAGCCGCGGTTCTGCAGAAGTTGCACATGATATAATGTACTTCGTATTACTAGTTAATTGGAATCCCGTGGGATGAGACAGAAAAGTGTCGCACGGGTAAGCTTGCCACTACACAAGAAATGTTTTGACGACGTTTTTGCACAATGGCCAAGAACTGCAGAGCTTCAAGTTTCTGGTCAATACTGCGATGAAGTTTCACATACATGCCAGTACACTAAAATGTTTATAAATTGCACCAAACCTTTGCGTGGCGCCTGAACCTCAAAACAAAGCGGTCAGGTGACGATGAGCCCACAAACAAAGCCCATTACCTTCCATCCGGAAAAAGCTCCTGCATCCCCATTCGTGGCTTTCCGCTCGTTGAGCTGCGACCTCCAGCGGTGAGCGGCGGCCACCAACAACGCTTCGGTTTCATTCTTGGGACTCCACCGAAAGCATGGGTTGCCGTATTCGTGCAGTTCTTCCTGGCGACACAAAAACAACGGCTCGCACTATTTTGCGATGACGACGGCTTTCGCCGCATCCGCTTTCAGCACATCAAAACACAGTGGGAATTGTCGTAAGTAGCAGAAACCGCCGTCGCTCGAACACAGCAGCGTAAACCAGGCTTTACTAGGCCGTAAATAACAACACAATCTGAAGCCAAAGGCGTGATCCATATGAAAGGTGCCAGCGGGCCGTGCTTTGGACGCCCCTAGCTCACATGTTTGCTACCGCAAATAAAGAAGGCGACAGGAACAGAGAAACACAGCGGTAAGTTAAAAAAATCGGACTAGGTTAGTAAAAAGTTTATCAGTTGTTCGTCAGTAACCAGTTTTTCGAAAACGAGTAATTTGGCATCGACTAGTCATCAAGTGTTTTAACATTAGAAAAAAACTGATCGAACTTTACAAATGTAGGAGCCTCAGACGATGTGTACTACCTTAACGAAACAGCCGGCCTCCCTGCACGCCTCCATGTAGCTCGTGCTGAGGATCCACTTTCCAGACGAAAGCGAAGCGAGGTACTTCTCATTCCTGGCGGGTCTCTTGACAATCAGGTGAGTGCAAGAGGGGTCGAAGTAATCCCGATCCAAGTATATTCCTCCTGCAAGGTTGTGTGACACGCAACAATTCAAAAACTTCCACAGAGACGCAATCAGCAGCCCAGCAACAGCCGACGGCATTGGTTCCCAACCTGTTTCTGATCGCGTACCACTTGGGGATCACGTACTGTCACTGCGCACCACCTTGTTCCAGGAAAACTCATTCAACCAAATATCATTCGTTCAAAAGTTTAGACAACTAGACCTGACACGAAAGCGACTTAAAAATGGCAATAAGAAACATAATGGCCATTATTAAGAAACAATAGAAAAAGTACACAGAAATGCAAGAATTTATAAACGGAACCCGATAATTCAAGGCAAATTTTTGTGAAAAATTTTTTGTGATATTTTTGTGAAAAAAGCAGAAGGTAGGCCCAGAGTTTTTTAAGGCGTTTTATGAGTCCAAAACGGTCCCATAAAATTGGTACTTTCCCATTAAATCTGAACAAACCACGAAAAGTTTTAGCTGAATGGAATGCTTCAATTAACGTCGCTTTGTTGCTTACACCAAATAAGTGCAGTACAGACAGGTAGCTTCGCCTATTCATCATAATCATCTCTGAAAATCCCATGCAACGCAACAATTCATAAGTTGACAGCATTTATGAGATAAATAATTATGTTACCTAATAATTAACACTTTGAATGCCACTGAGTCTGGCGCTTTTAGCAAGCCAAGTCTTTTCCAGATTTTATACATATACTTTCTTGTGTGTGGGTATATTTAGAAGAAAAGTTTCTTGCTATTACTCAGCCAGGAAGTGCAAACGCCAGCAGCAGTGACTTTCGATTCTGTTGTCCAGAAAGAATAGCATTCAACTGTTAGAATCTCAAAAATGCATCGCCAGTTTCAGCTAACAGTCAATCAGCAGCATCTAACAATAAGACTTTTCAATCATGGATTAAGCTGAAACGTTTTGATGAATCCTTACTAATTAATATGTTCACTCTGCATGCTGACGGAGGCATAATATGTTTGCTATGCTCGAAGCATCCAGTAGTTACCACCGGCCCAGGAAAGAACGGTAATATTTACATTACGACCCTGCCAGGCCTCCACGCCCAAACCGCCTGGATTATCATCTCAGCTCTGCCCAACACCAAAAAGCCAACAGCCTGGAAAAAACTCAACGCATTTCATTATTCCAAGCTATTCACCAGGATCGCATTTCAGATGAAGTTAATACGGTATCTGAGCGCGTACATCTGATTTACTGGGTTTTGGAGGAAGAGATAGCGAATCGAAAAATAGCTTCCTTGCAAACCTTGGTACACCGCATTGGCCAAAATGATCGACTTCGCGACATCCGCCATACCAGTTATGTGGCAGCAACTGAGTTTATTTTGCTCATCTCGGAACATTTGGGTAATCAATCGCATTGTTTCTGATGTCAAGCAGAGCCTATGCTGGGCTAGTATGGTCGACGACACAACCAATATTTCTGCATTGCGCTGTCCATTCCACTTGCCACAGCCTGACCAGAGCGAGAATTTTCAACTCTGTGCCGTGTTAAAAACAAGCAGCGAAACCGGCTGCTTGATGTGACGCTGATTGCGATGATAAATGTTTCAATGAACGGTCCAGACAGAACCGTCGCCAGAAAGTCTTCAATCGAGGGGATTTACGTTTGGGCGGGGGGGCTTGACATTCTAAAAATTGACAAAAACTCACTGATTTATGGTGTTTCATATTTCAATTTGGGGGATTGGAGCTTTGTTTGGGAGGCTAAGCCCACCATAGCCCCCCATGGCGAAGAGACTGGGTTCAGAGCAACTTAATGAGGGCGCGCTTGAGGTTGCTCATGAGATTTATGATTGAAATGAATTAAAGCAAAGAATAGACGGAGAGTGATGGAGCGAGCACTAAAGACCGTAGAATGTGCACATGTTGAGTAAGAACCGATGCTGTTACTGATGAACAACAGCTGTTTAATGAAGTTGAAAAATTTGTGTTGTAATTTTTGTAAATACAGTAGCACTACTTGTGCACTGTGACTGCNAATACTGTAATGAACAATACATTTAGGAATTATTTTGAACGTTTTGCTAAAGAAACTACGGCCTCAAAAAATTTTTTGGAGTTCCCNTAAACCAAACCTTACAAAAACCCTGGGTAGGCCTACTCGCGTACCACCTCGAAGGCCTTCGCGTACCACAGTTTCGGAACCACTGATCTACGGGAATGAACGAGAAATCTCCAAAGCTCGATTGTTGCGTTGTTCCATTACACGTTCGTGACACGAGGCGAAATTCTTAAGAACCAAAGGTACTAGGCTTCACTCAAAGCAAAATCGTCATGCAATCTTGGCTGTAATATGACAACCCACCTATGTTTTCAATAATGGCCGCGTATTCCGTCTTCTGCTCGGGAGTCACCGAAGAAATCAGAAAGGCAGGGGTGCGGCCCTCTCTGATGATTTGGGACAAGGTTTCCACGTGTGATTTGGCGACCTGTGGCACAATAAACCACAGGTACAGGCGAATGGAACTAAAAACATACCCGCAAAGTAAATATTGCGTTAACTATACATAATGTAGGTCATGATGTAATTCTTGAAATAACACTGNAGTCGCTTGACGTAAAGATTGGCGAATCTGCTCACACATTTTTGACACTATTATTGCAATCTAAAGATCTTACACCAGAAACAAAAGAGAAGTGCAGATAGCGAAAAAGTCTTATTTTCGACTTTTTTTGCAATGCTTGCTCTTTTTCACTTTAGCGAAAACGTCAAAAACGTTACAGCACGCCTCAAAATTCCACCTGCTCTGCGGGTGGCACCGGGTCCCACTTGTGATGCGTAACAATGGGCAGGCCCACTGGAGGAGGGTCTGGTGATGTTTCGACCTTCGCCGCAGGGAGATTTGAGGAAGGCTGAGAAGACGAAACACGTGTTAATAGATAATAGTGACAACGCCNAGCAATGATAGGGTGTTGTTCACATGGTAGCAGGGTGCGTCTTACTAAACTTTTTGGGCCAGGAATTCCCATTTGCGAATCTGTTTTTTCTCGGGCTTCGATCTTGTCCGCCCAATCAGGGCGTAAGGATAATACAAGACGAAAAATAAAAGGCAATGAATAATAATGTCTTATTGCACAAAACTGCCAACATCAATGGGCGGGTGGGGCTGCTTCTTACTACACAATTTATCAATTCTCTTCACGGTAAGTCTGGAGATGTATCTTGTCTTTATTTTTCAAGAGCTGTAAGTTGGATCACGTTATACGATTACATAAATAGTTTTGGGTTATAAAAGAATAAACAGAATGAAAATTCGGGATGATCTTAACAAGGCACGAACATTCCCGACTAGCGGTAAGTCACATCATTCCTTGCTACGTCATAAACGCTGAATGCGAGAATCATTGCATAACAACTTTTCCACGGCGGATTTCAGGAAAACCGAAATTTACGATTGCAAACACTTGCGGAATCATGTCAAACGCGAATCACTGCAGAAATTACCTGCGGCAGTGTACATACTCCACACTGGAATGCATATGCTCGACTTTTCCCAATCTCAAGAACCAAACTGCCGATAGCGAACGCGGGCTCTCATACTCCGTGTTGAACAAACAAATGCGCAAGCAGAACCGCAACGCCCAGGCGAANAGAACAGATGAAAAGCTGATGCCGCCGCACACTTTGTCATAGTTAAAAGCTGTTTTCAGCGATTTCTAACGAACCTTGGGTGAAGCGCTCGCTCCGTTTTTCTCCTTCGACAACCGTTCCATTTCCTCGCGCCTCGTAGGATCGTCCCACACGACCTGTCGCAGCAGAAAAGGAAATTTTCGAAGCGATGATTCAAGAAGACGGTACACCAGGAGGTCGAGACGAACAAACAACAACCACCTGCACGTCCTGCGACGAGTCCGGTTTTTCCATCTCGCCCGAATTGGTCGCTTTGGTCTCCTTGGAAACGTTGGAGGCTGCGCGAGTGGAAGGCGAACTTGTTTGGCGTCGACGAGCAAGGGTGGTTGCAGGTGATGAGAAATTGCCAGCCCGACTGTCTGTTGAAACAGAACGTGCAGTGTTGTTCCTGCAGTTCATCTGTACAATAGCAACCTTCCTGTCCCCAACACACTTCACATCAACAATAAATAGGCAAATTTCATCCTAATCAACTCGCATGTTAGAAAAGCCTGTTTAGTGAACTTTGCGCCGATCAAAAAATCTTTAACGAGCCATCTACCGGTCAAAGCACTGCAAATTTCAAAGCTAAGGAAGAGGTGCTTGTTCTCAACGCCACATCAAGAATGACTCTTGACGGTGAAAAGTAAAACTGAACGCAGCAGAACTTTCACGCCGCAAACACATAGGCAAGAAGAGGGTCTTACAGCTCAGCCTCTGAGCGGGAACATCCCGTTTGATTTTGCTGGTGGAAGACATGATCGTCTCCAATGTTTTCCTGAAGTTCTCTCGCGCTTCTTGTGAGTCTTTGACAGAAGCAGCGCCCTGTTCTGACGCGACCTGTGGAGACGGGGTAGGAGATTTTGCAGAGGAAAGATCGACGTGTTGTTTACGTAAAACGCGCTGGAACACTTTAGTCGTGTGCAAATGTGAATATAACCGTCCGGCATGGAAGTTAGGGAACATACACAACCTGACACGATTCAGTCATTCCGGACGAGGTAAGTTTATTTCAGCGTTTTTTTTTCGGTCATAGACCAAATTTTTTTGAAATTACCGAAAAAAATTAAGTCATTTCGGTCAGAATGTCTGAAAATTGTATAGGCTAATGAACACTGTTACGGCGAGTTTTAATACAACTGCGAGAAAAATGACCGAAATGTCTCAGCGAAAAAAAGCATATTTCACCTTTAGCTTTATAGGAGCTCACCTGCTGAGGAGTAGCGGTCTGGTCATCTTCGATGTTAGTGGATGAAAGGGGAGGACCCTCCTTATTGGCATTACTGTCTCTGCGCAAAACAGTCTTCTCTATTGCCGGTGTCGGTCAACATTCTAACACGTAGCCCAAAAACATCAAGGACACGCCGGAAAATCAGAAGGGTATTTCACTTTCATACGAGAAACTTCGAGTGTCTTTTGCCGACCGACTGCAGTAATCTCCCAGTTAAGTCCGCAACTTGAATCTGAGCTGTTTGGGCAAAGTTATGTGGTAGGTGCGAACTTAGCATTGTGCTTTTTACTGCTTCAGTAAGATGCTGATCATTAGGGCTAATGTTTGGAGACTGACTGATGCCTTGACTGAAGCTAACTATTCTTTTCAGCAAGGCATATAGTATTCACTTACATTATGCTATTCGCAAACACTGTCAGGCAAAGGTAAGTGTTTGAATGAGTCGCAGAGATTGGAATTAGTCTCTGAGTTGAGTCGGCCAAGTTAACGCAGCTTCGCGCGACAGTACAGAGTGAGGCTGCTATGAGAAAAGTCTGTGCGAAGCGGGAAGTTACACGTAAACGTTCTGCTGTAACGTCTGAAGACAAAAATAAACAAAGTTAATGCGTCTGTCCGCAGATTTACAGAATGGAAGGTACGTTATATCTTTGGATTGATACGGGCATGCGTCGAGCACACTGCCCGTTCCACCTTCACTCACCATTTTGAAAGGAATCAAATTGCTGAACAATTCGACATCACTGGATGATTTTGAATTATCATGGCTATGGTTTAACTGATTTAACGATCGCCGAGGATTGAAACGACTTTTTATTCACGGTAAGAGGTCAGAGGTGGACAGAGAAGACCTTGATTTTTATTTTTATTTTTGGGTGATGTCAGCGAGGTGCTGGAAACATACGTACGGTTGGCGAAGCTTGTGCACATGGTTCAGAAACAGCAGAAAACGATGCCATTTTCAGTGAGTTTGAGCATACATTATGTACAATGAAATCCTTGAGTATAAGGATCAGTTGTGCTCTGATGTGCAAGCGCAAGCAGGAAATGATTATAATGAACTAAAATTATTCCTTCGAACACCTCCAGCGAAAAATACGGAAGTTAAGTTGGAAGCAAAACGCAAATGATAGCATAACAAACACCAACTTGCGCTTTGTGACTTGTTTAAATAGTGAACTTTAGGATCATAACGTTTCGTGTCTAACATTTTTGTGACAGGTTGTCATGTTCGATTTGCTGTAAATACCAATAAATTGCTGAAAAAGTTGAAGCTAGATATGTTCATAATTTTTTGCGAACTTAATCGGGATATTACTGTGTTTCATAGGAGGTAAACCACCCTGAATGTCTTATGCTGGTTGGCAGTAGCGTTTCCGACCCGGGTTTTCCCGAACCCGAAACCCGTTTTGTTTGGCTATTTTCTACTATCCCGAAACCCGGGTTTTTGCAACCACCAAACCCGGGTATTTTTTAAATCCTGGAATTGCTGTTGCATTCAAATATTAGTTATTCTGATAACACTGAAGTTGCAGATCGGCGCGTGTAACGGCCAAATTAGCACTTTTAAACTTTTAACTGTTGCCCTGTGGCAAGAGGTGCAAGTTTTGTTCCGTGACTATCGTGCATTCGCTGTTGGTCCGTTTATATTTTCGTTCAACTGACCTATTCACACGGATCGTGACGTAATTTTGCACATAATAGTGTCTACGCGAACTTTAGTCTTTTCGTTAACCTAATTAAATAACTACCACTTGAGGTAATTCTTCAAAGGTATGCCGTAGTTCCGTACAGAACCGTCGCCAGAAAGTTTTCAATAGGGGGGCTTTGCGTTTGTGCGGGGG
>JGI24022J15233_10005523_pt1 | contig 13425 bp, 6 predicted proteins | sample Ectturendosymbi2_FD_15233 | JGI IMG/M metagenome (IMG submission 15233) | reverse complement strand
AACACAGAAACTAATTAACAAAGCTTTTCGAATATGACAGGAAAGCTGCTCGTGTACTACCTGAAAAGCCCTCGCGTACCACAGTTTGAGAACCACTGCTCTAAAGCCTATAGAAAACGTAGAGCTTTTTATTGATAAAAGTAGAAATTGAAATGCACCAAATTATTCTTGTAGATGTACTCAAGCACTGCAGCCACTTGACAAACACCAATTACATAGAAATTTGTTAGAAAATTTTGCTACAACCCTAAGTAGTTTCTGATAGAAGTTATAAAGCAGCCAAGGTTTCATTTGACAGTCTGGTAATGTGAATTGTGTTACCATTGCAAAATTTCTGTCCTGTTGCCTTGAATTTGCCTAACGAACCAATCAGTTTTATTAGGGCAACCAATTTTTTGACCTAAAACTTAAAATTATGACTTTATAATTTATAAATATTGACTTTATTTTGACCTATAAATTTTCTGCGTTTGCAACTGCAAAATAATTCAGCCTTAGGTGTTGAGGTAAATCCAGAAGTGTATTCAAGCACTCTAAGCTTCAAAATTAAACATTTGGTTGTTTAAATTTGGGGATGATATATTGGTAAGTACATGAATAACTACAGTAGAGTCAAACCTGAGAACATCGTAAAGCTGAAATACTATGTGCTTAATGGATTGAGCATTTACCAAAACAAGTACCGTAAGACCACATTTCATGTCTACCATGCTTATCCTACATAATATTCAATCATCCAGTGTGGGCAAAACAACATTATTATGTCAGAAATCGCAATAAACCCAGTATTATTACATAATTGCAAATAAACTTGCAAAAGCATGTCAATATCTGTTGTTGTAGTTTCAATAAAATATCAATATTTAAGAGAAAAAACAGCTGCAAAAAAGTTTGACCTCACAATAAATTTTGACTTTTTTGACCTAATAACTTGGAATGCCCTCATGGTATGAGCGTGAAATTTGGTGTGTGGACATTTCATAAACTCTAGAAACAGCGGAAAATTTTTGATTTTATTGACTTTTGGTTGCCCTAGTAATTATACATGGTCTAACCATATGTTTTACAAAAGGTCATAGGGGTTGCTGTTATTGATAAAGTATATAGCAGCAATATGGTGGAAAGTTTATCTAAGCAAAATAATCCACATTTAGGCATACCAGAAGCAGTATTCATTGAAGATGTTGATGAGTACATGAAAGTAAATGGAGACCCCTCTGCTGAAGCACTTCTCAGCAAATTAGATGAAAGGTACCAGAAGTACAAGCTGATGGAGCTTAACCTAATGGAGAAGAAAAAACGCCTTCAAGTCCAAATTCCAGACATCAAATCAACTCTGGATGTATTGAAACATTTATTGAAGTATAAGGACAGCAAGTCAGATGTCGATGTTAGTTTTCTAATGTCTGGTGCCCTTCATGCAAAGGCTACCATTCCACCAACTGAAACTGTGTGCCTTTGGCTTGGTGCCAATGTCATGCTTTCTTACCCGATTCACGAGGCCCAGGAATTGCTGTCAAAAAATTTTGCAACTGCAAATAAAAATCTGGATGCAGTAAATGCAGATTTGGACTTTCTTAGAGATCAGTTTACTACTACTGAAGTGACAATGGCTAGAGTATACAATTGGGATGTTCGAAGACGAAAAACTGTTAGTGCATCAAAGTGATCACATGTCTTATTCATTTAATATGACTTTTTTTGCATGAGCAATGTAATATGTTCACCGTAAGGTCTTTAAATAGTGACAATATTGCTTGTATGACTGCACTGAAGTTTTGAAGCTTTCATCTTACAAATGTTCAAATTAAATTTTGTATTTACGTGTTAAATTGACTCAGCCTAAATAACGGATAGACTGCTGGTTTGTAAGTTGTTCAGTTATATAGCAGTTCCATATGAACGGCAAAAGCATCATTGTATAAAAATAGCTTTTGCAGTGTGATTTGGATGTTGGTGTCACAAGGTATTACTGAACAGATTGTTTCATTTTTTCAAAGACATTGCACCATTTCAGCAGGCACAAGTTAGGACTTGTAACCTACGAGTGCATTTTAAAAATTTATTCAATTGGATGGCCAGAGTCAGATTTTTTATTTGGCTTTAATGTTTATTGGAAGATAGGTATCTGCTTCTAAATTGAATGAGTTTGGTTAAAGGAATAAATGTGTATGGTCTTGTTGTTAGTCCCGGAGTAGTTTTCGTGTGAGACAAATTGTCATTTATCCTGGACTCTTTAATAAAAAACATGTTAGTGAGCAGGATGTGTAAATCCAGTAGAAAATTAGCAAAGTCACATAAAGTTATAACTCAATGTTTGGCAGACAGCTACACAATTTGTGATAAAAACTCTCATGTCATGTAATCCATTTCATAAATTTCTTGAATTTTAATCTGATTTGTGCATGAGCCAAAGCTGGGTAGTGCAACATTTCACTGGTTTTAGCGTCGGAGTAACAAAGAGTCACTGAGTGAATTACATTTTTTTATCATTTCTTACATTGCACTCCTCAGCTACGAGTCGTAACTCACGCCTGTTGAAATGATACAATTTCTTTTGTAAATCTACAAAAGAAAAATTTTAGCTCACTCCTTTGATATTTGACAGCCAAACTTTACACATGTTTTATTAAGGAGTCAGAAATTTTGGAAAGGTCAGAGTCAAATTGTTTTAACCTTGAGTCAGACATTTTACCTCCAATTCTGCAAACTGCTTGTGCTCTATTTATCCTTAATGCTGGCTATCCATATGGTTGCATGCTAAGGCATTAATTGGCTGAATAGCTATAAATCAAATGATTTTGTTAGCAACAGACCAATCTTTTCAGGAACGAAGAGCATAATCTCTCAACGCAGCAGCTGCAGGCATAATTGTATTAGCAGCTACTAAGCATGCCACTTGTTAGGATTGTATGTTGCTTGTTGTAGGCCTTGTTCTTAAACAGCATTACGTTCAATTTTACTATCCAAGAACCTAAGTCAAAACTGGTTTTTAACTGTTTTCAGATGATACTGAGTTGCCTCGGGAGTGGTTGGCTGAGTTGGAATGCAGGGTGCGAATTGCCCAAGAAAAAGTATGCTGTTTTGGTCAAGCAACAAGTTTGCCACACATGGCTGCTGCAGCACAGGACACTCAAACATTAAGCAACATAAATGTAATTGCAGATGCTTATGTAACCATAAGTGACCTTTGAGTTCAAAATCAAATACATATTAGTAAACAGCTCTTCCTAAACCTCTGTACTCTACATCTTGTACAGTACAAACCTTTTTCTTTAGCCTAATACAGACATATTACCATTTAAATGCAAGTTGATTGATTGCAAGATTTATTTTGAGGATGATGCAAAAGGGTTGCATGATAACCTATTGTGTTCAAATTCAATTACAGGAATAGCTGCTATAACATTTTCTCACCTCACGGATTCAGTAGCCAATTGGCAGTTGTGCCCCAACAAAAGATGAAAACTGTGACAAAGATGTTTTCATTTTGAGCTTTGGGTTGTCAGCAGTCAATTTCAAATACTTATACTGGTGTAGCAACTTTGCACCAAATACGACTCGGTCTCAAAAATTAATCCATTACCATAACACATGTCTGGTCTGTCCAGATACTGTGCATTAGGTAATCTCAACTGGTCTCAGTCTACAAACTACATAGTCCCATGGTCATCATGTCATGTCTCACTTTTACAAAGTATAAAACAAACAACTTATTTCAAATGGCAAATTATTAGTTGTTGCCCTGGTAGCAAGAATGCTGCATGCATCCATTTTTGTTGTCTTTATTGAGGGAAGAACGAGTACTAAAGCAGCTGAGCATTAATTACCTTTTTTTGAGGGAAGTCTTGCAAGCTATCTGCAAGTGACTTTTAGGTGAACAACCAGTTGAGAACTGTTGCTATACAGGGTTCATGGAATCTGTTAGAAACACAAGTTTCAACATACAGGGGTAGGCCTACTCACTATTTCTTACTCTTCATAATTTGACATTGTGTTAATGATGAATACATGAGTTCTAGTGAGTAAAAGTTTTTAAAGCTAAATCTCAGCTATCACAAGCAAAACACGGAAAATTGAATTCAAAACACACCAACATGACTCCAATCAGCAAATTTAGTAGAAAATCAATTTTGCACACATCCAGTCCTGAAAATTGCAAGCTGAGGCTTGTTTGTGGGTCTTCTCTACACCAGGGCTTTTCAAACTTTTTTATTCTGCGATCTCATTTTGAAAAATGTTTTTCTTTGTGACCTTCTTGATGGATAGCCTTGATGTAGTGATACGTGTAAACATCTCATACAAATCTCAAGAGACATTTTTGTCTATACCAAAATCATACAAATGCACACAATCCATGAAAGTAATTATACAGCAATAAAACAACCACGTACTGGAATGGGTAAAGTGAAAAAAATTTAAAACAAATTATTTTTATAGAAGTTATTAAGCACAACTAATGGGATGGATGCACTTGATTTTTACAGATAATCCATGCGTAGGTTGATACAAAAAACAATACTTAACATTTTTAAAAAAGGTTCAGTTTTTGGACAAGAAGATTATCAAATTTGAAAATAGCACTTCACACAAATATCTTGTTCAAAAGTCTAACAGTTTATGAATGGCTAAATAAGAAATTACTGAGCACTCATTTCTTGTTCTTATTGAAAAATGACAAAATGTTTCGAAAATTGCAGTTGCAAACATTTGTCGTTTAACAACTCTGCAAACTCATCCTGGGTGTGGAAGGCGTGTGACCTCATAAAATTTCAATTGCATATGGTTTGTGGATCCAACTTTTCCTGCATGAAAGTCCAAAGTGCTTTGAAACTACTTGGTGTGCTCTCAAAGCAGCTAGCCTACCCCATAGACTTAGACCTACAGTTCTAAACAGGAGCATGCCTTCGTGTCGGAATGAATGCAATGAGGTCGGTCAATATTGGTCAGTACATTAAAACAAACTTAGTGTAACAACGCATATCTTGTGCTTGGTTTATTATTATCATTTGATAGCTCAGGCCGACATCCTAGTAAACAACTGACAGTATAAAATATTTTTTGTTTCCTTGTCTTAAAGTAGAAGCTACGGTCCACTGTGATTGTGTTTAATTGACAAAGCCAATTGTATTTTTTGAGTTGTTCTCGCTTCACTTTTCTGGAAAGTTGAGTTGCAAACACACATCAATGACATTTGAAAATTTTATTTTGGCAGTTTTGTTACTTAGCAGCAATGAATTCAAACATACATATGAACAAGTCATTAAATAGCATCTTGCTCATCTGTGCAATGACAAATTCAAATCTTACTTTCTACTTTGCATGTGATGTCACATTTTTACTTTGATATCTAGTCAACCATGAATCTAGGAAACTTTTCATTAAACAGTCAGGTCCGTATGCTTAAATAAAGCCTTAAAAACAGAATTTAAGTTGATTTCCAGCTCAGATTATGTCAAGGACAACTGTAATAGACAATAAAGATGTGCAGGAAAATGTTTCTCAAAAACAAACTTTATGAAAGCATTTAATGGATACGCTATAATATTTTTTGTATTGTATGTCTGCCTGCCAGGATTTGTCATTCCAATAAAATAATCTGCATAAAAAGCTTTAAAATGTATGAACATACAGTTTATCACATGAAAATGCTCAACAATCAAAGAAAACCTGGATCCATTTCAAACGTTTTTATGAGTGAAGTTTCGGGTTTGAAAACTTGACTATTTTTACATGATAATCTGTCAGTGTTAACCTTTTCATCAATGCGGATCACTGTGCAGCAAGTGCAAATTAAACTTTTGAGGCCATGAACATCATGTTTCTTTCAAGCATATTGCCTGCTTGCCATCATGTTACTCACACACATTACTCAAAAACCTTAAGGACCCCTTGGACCAATCATAAATGCAATAAACACATGTGTTGTGTAGCCAAAATTCGTCAATGCATAGACTTGGAAGTGCTTGGTGCTTCTTCAGCATCACTACCTTTTCCATTGTTCAGATGATCATGAAAAGATTGCGTACTGATTGCCCAATCTTGCAGAGCTTTTTGTAAGCGTCGCACATGAAGTGGTTTTTTAGCCATTCCTACCAATGACATTATCTCTAAGAACTCTTCTTCTTCTGCTTCACAGAGCTGTTGCAGATCATCGCCCCCATAGTGAATAAAAATGTCAAAGTATGAAAGTAAATTAGCTTGTTGGAGAAGTTTATAAAGTTGCAGTTCACTGATTGTAGTTGGTTTTAACTTGCAAGTATTCTCCATATGTTTTCTTGATTAATTTGTCCTGAACAAGACACAATCAATCCAAGGTGATGAGCAGCTCTTCACTTCATTATAAAATCAGAAACAAACCATCAAACCTAAAGTGTGCTAAATTAAGTAAAATGCATCATGTGATACCTTCGGCAAAATTACTTAAAAATGCAACACACAAGCTAAGTTGTAGAAGTAGGTGACTTATTGAAAAACAGTAAAGGTTGGCCAAAATTTGAAGATTACTGACACTATATGGCTACTGATTGCTAGAAGCAGTTTACCAAAACAATAACATCAATGAGACATCTGCAACTTTTAGCAGAACCAGCAGTTACTACTCAGAATAAGCCTGTTTCAACCAATAACAGATGTTTGTATAATTTTAGACACACCAGGCTTTTGAGGCAAACGGACTGACGCTAACCTCCAGGATCTCATGGACGTTGGCATCAGTCTAATTCAGTTATGTCCTACCCAGGTGGGCCACATGTGGCCCAGTCAAAAGTTTTGTGCAGACCACTTTAGGTTTTGGCAGTGGGAAAAGTTTCCTATATACTGACTTATCTTGATAATCTTGAATATGGTATTTTTGATGCAGGTGGTCTTCACTGCCATTTCATCACATCTGATACTCTTGCGGTTAAGATTCGAATTAAACTAAATTTGGTTAGCTAAGATGAAAGTAAGCCATTTAATGTGCGGCCCTCATTAATATGTCATTGAACATGCGGCCCTGGTTAAGATAGTGACATATATTTTGGCTCAGTAAGTCATTTGGGTTGGACATAGCTGGTCTAACTCCTAGACCCATTATTCTTTGAAGAGTCTACATTGTGCAAAAAAATGTCATGTGAGTGGATGGATCTGCAGATATGTGATAAGTGGAAATGTGCCTTGGCACCATGAATGAGTTATTATTACTCTTAGACCAATTTTTGACAGACTTGAATTGAAATAAACACCTGATTCTGCAGAAGGTGCTGTTGAGGTCAGATACCAAATGCCTTTTGCACATACACTGTTTACTTTTTTCTTGGTCCGATCAGTGGGGTGCAGCATTCAGGTGGTTTCCTAAAAATATTTGATTGATATTTCATAAATTTCTAAGTTATTTTGCATTAGTTGTTCCCAAGTAAAGTATCTGTTCCCCCTGATCCATGCTGCCTCCTGAATTGAGAATGGCTTGTAAAATACTTGGCCTCCCCAAATGCATGAAAAGAGCGTTTAAAATCTGGCTTAAGCTGGACACAACTTCTCATGTTTTTTTCTAACTCATCAGAAGCAGGCACAAGAGTAAGAAATTTTCAACTTCAGGTTTCATTCCTGTGGGCAAGACAATCTTGTGCTTGTCATCAGCGTCGCCAGGTGGTCACAAACAAAACAGGCCAATTCAACTCTAAAACAAGCCAAATACAAGATAAATACACAACAGCATCTTTAATGCACCCAACGGCACTTCTAAAAGGCAATATATAAATATTTGGGTAGTCTCTATTTTACCGTCAATGTTCTGGTGGCAACAAATTGGCTGGAGCTATTGTGCCGCCAGTCGAACATTTGGTCTCATGGCATGACGCAATTCAAACAAAAAGGTCAGTTTGTCATGCAATTGGCGTGCTGCTTATAGCATAGTAGTTATGCTTCACGTCTGGCATGCCATTGCTGTTCAGTTCGACTCCCATCTTGCCGACTTCCCTTTTCTTATTTTTTACATTTTTCAAAACTTTTCCCTTTGGTGTTAGCTTTAGGGTTCAGTTAGCGTTCAGGTTTAAGGTTAGTGTTAGGGGTTAGCATTAGGGTTTATCTTTTGTTTTTACTTCGTTTCTGCCAAGCCTGTTGCTGCCAGCATCTTGGCAGCAAAATAGACAATACCAATATTTTATACATAAATAGAATAAAGCCCACTCCATTAACTAACTTCTCGAAAGTTTTATCAATTATAGCAACTGTGAGATCACAAATTCTGTACCAACTAACTGCAAAAATGATGTGGACTAAAATCACTAACGTTTGCAGACTCAGAAGTCAGAATGCCACAAGTGTGGAACTGTAAACTGACATAATCAAGCAGGCCTGTAGCCAGGTTAGGAGGGCAAAATTTTTCTTTTCATTATGGTACATGTTCAAAAAACAAACTTTTCTGGGCACAACAAAATTTGGGGTACACCAAAAATTTAGGGACACGGACCCTGAATGCCCCATGGCTACGGGCCTGGCATAAGTAAAACTAACATCTAAATTTCAGCAAATATGTAGGCTGTTGACTTTAGAAATAGTAGTTTTAAAACATATTTATGATTCAGATTCATAATACACATATATTGTTGAGATCGGAAATCCGAGCGGCATGTGCGCAAAGCTTCGCACCATGGCAGCAAGCAACAATAGAGATCATGTGCCACAATCTCTCTTACTATTGCTTGCTTACGCTACATATACAATGGTATTATTCTTCACACACATCCCGTTCATGGTGAATCACACAAACAACGCCACCGAAGAGGCTGCAACAATATTATAGGTTTTCACCATTTTATGCATGCAAGTTCTACTTTTGCAGAAGCAGAACTAGTGAAAACTGGCTGCAATATAATAATCAATTTTTTAACAATAGCCTTTGCACCAAATAGGCTGGCAAGCTTGTAGTTGTATTTCTGTACAACCTTCTTAACATCATGCCAGAAGTGTTAATGAAGTTGATGAACTGATGGTTTGAGTATTGTCATTTCAATAAATCTTTTGTGCGCTGCTAGTGGTGTCACAAACTGATTTGCCTTAAGCGTGACGCAAAAGTGCAAAGAAAGTTTGAATAAAAGTTCAACTAAATTCTTGTTGCTGTACTAGAAGAAACAAAGCTCAAAAACTCATGTTGAAACAAACTTCTTAAAATTACTTCTTGTTAGGTGGCCACCCTTTGTACATTGAATGAAAAAAATCAGAAAAATCGAATTCAAATCTTTAAAATCGTATTTTTGTTTCAAAACATTATTTTTATCAACCCTGGCAGTGTCCAGAAACAGTGTCTAGAAACCTTCCAGTGACCAGAAATCTGCCAAATGGACAAAAAAATCTCATCGTCCAAAAAATGCAAAATTTCATTTGGCCTTTTTTTTAAAAAAAAGCCAAGAGTTAAGAAAAGCCAAAAATTACAAATTTTTCCAAAAAAAGCCAAACTGGCAACCCTGCTTGTCATCCATTCCAAGGCCAGCTTCAGATGTAGGGTTGCCAGACATCTGAGAAAAAAAACAAACCGGGTAAAAAAGCCAAATTGTTAAATAAACAAAATTTAAAATCCTTTATTAGTTCTAGGACATTTTGGAAGAAACTTGTAGCATTACCTCTACACTTCATAGCAGGGGTGGCAAAATTGCAGCTCGCCAGCAGCATGCAGCTTTTCGAATCTTTGCATGCGGCTGTTTGAGCTTTCAGAAAAATCATCTGTTTGTTTTAATTTTTTTTTTCTTTTGCAAAGTGTAGAACTATTGTAATATGGTACTGTAGTACCTAGCAGAGATGATTTGATGGTGGATTTTTACTATCTTATCCTGTTTTTGAAAAATGATATCTGATCCGAATCCTGTTTTGGTTGAGATCATACTATCTGCATCCAAGAACTATCCAAAAATGTATTATGATGCACAACATATATTTCTGTGCTGTGTCTATTTTGCCTTAATAACTACTGAAGTTATTTTGCCTTTAGCTGAATGTGATTGGTTGAACTAGTCACATGACAAGTTTGGAACGCATGTCCTGTTTAGTTGACCATTACACCTGTAACAATTCAGTCCCATGCACAGATGAGTGTTGTCATGGTTTCAGGGCTGTCAAGCAGTGAGCAGCTTTTTGTTTGCATTAAATGAACCATGCTAAACCCTAACTCTAAACTCTGGACCCCTAAACCTAAAAGTGGCCCTAAACCTTCACCATAAGCCCTGATCCTAATCACTAACCACAAACTCTTAACCCCAACCAATTGTCTTTTTGCCTATCGTATTTGTCACATCACCCCTTCAACAAATTGTGTTCAATTGAAGGCAAAATAGCCCCAGCACAGGTTTGCCCCATGAAGCAGAATAGACACTACCTGAATGCGTTGTGCCACTTTGGGCCCTGTCATGCTTATAAAGAGACTATGAAATTTGTCAGTCCGAATCCAGGCATGATCTGATAAAATTGAATCTGGTCCAGTCCTAATCAGCAAAATTTTTGAAAATCACCAGTCCTTACCCGTCAATGTAAAATCATGTATATTTATTTTGCCTAGTGATGCAAAAGAACTACTGGAGCTGTTTTGCCTTTACCCAGATACGATTAGTTGAAGGCAAAATAGTTCCAGCGGTGCTTTTGCTTCATGAGGCAAAATAGACACAGCATTTTGGCCTTTCCAAAATTGAACAAGAAAGCGTCTATTTGGCATCAGAAGGAAAAGCACTGCAGGAGTTATTTTGCCATTAGGAGAATCTGATTCCTTGGATTGGTCAAACAACAAGGACGATACACTTGGATTATTGTAAGGTCCTTGTTATATGACCTAAAACCAAACCCTGAACCCAAAACCTCAACCCAAAACCTAAACTCGAAACCTAAACCCAAAAGTTAAACCTAAACCAAATTTCAAACCCAAAATCTAAACGTTGAGCATAAAACCTAAACTGAAACCTAATCCGTAAACCTAAACCTTATAGGTAAACCCCAAACCGAACTCAAACGTACACGCTAAACGTAAACCCTAAACTTTTTGAAAAAGGGAATTGCAAGGACTCCTATCAAAGGCGTAACCTCTATAAGCTAAGTCAAAGGAAATAGTGAGAGCAGAACCAAGGAACAATCACACAGCAGGCATAGACACTAACCATTCAACTATGTTCACGTTGCTACTAGAACTCCACGTTATATGTGAACGAAGGTGGATACAGTTCGAATTGGAAAATAGGCCCAGCAGAGTTTTTGCATTTGATGGCAAAATATACATACCGTAGAATTTACCTAATTCGTTACGTCAAGGGGATTAGAAAAAAGTGACTATTTAGGCAAAGTGACGAATTATGTAAATAGATGAAAACTCTACCATAGAAGCTCGTATACTTTATCATAGCAACTCGTACACATAGTGCTCTTATTTGCAGAAAAATACAAGTTTATGACGTTGTGGTTGAATACAACAATTAATTTCCTCTACTCTTTCTGAACTCGTCCATTTCATCTAGCACCTGTTAAATCTTTGAAAAACCGCAAAGACTTTCCGCGTTCCCTAAATAGGGAGTCTGTTCGCGCTTCACACCTCGTATATAAATTCAATCAACAAATTGCGAGGTGCAACAATTCCCAGATAAAGATCCTTAGTTTGTTTGAATTCCCGAACGTACTAGCTGCTTAGACATCAAAAGCGCAACTGCAAATGACGTATTAGCCGAACGAAACGCTCCTAAGGGATAGATAGAGTCAGACCCGCAACCAGCTTGGGACACCAAGGAAAGTTTTCTGAGAGGTGCCCAATTTTTTTAAACTATGTCCAACAGATTTTTCCAGAGGGGGCAAAAAAATTCTAGGGGGGCTTCGTCCCCCTGCGCCCCTGGTTACGTGCCTGGAAACAGGTGACGAGTTAAGCAAATAGACGAATTAGACGATGGAGAATTAGACGAACAGAAATGTACACAAAAGATAGGAATTCTTCGGGGACTTTCGAAAAGCAACGAATTAAACGATCACCAATTAGACAAGTTCTACTGTACTACCTTTTGGCAAACCTGTGAAATCGGATCACAACTAAATTTTTGATACGTTCGGAATAATCATATAAAAACAACAAATTTTTTCTCAGTCCGATCCACTCCTGAACCGCCAATTTTCAAAAAAATTGCAGTCCAATCCAGTCTTGATCCGGCCAAAATTGGCATCACACCTGATCCGTGCTTATCTCTGGTCTGTAGTCTAAACCAGGCCTTGCACTCTTCACTCCTATTCTACGTGAGCCTGAATTGACTGATTGTTAGATGATACTAGGCCAGAAAGCTTTTTTTCTTTCTTAAACATGATACGCCAAATTGTTGTTTGTGACATTGACTTGTTAGACTGAATTTTCAGTAGTCATTTCAATATAAATCACATATTTTAAGCCAGTTTATTGCTTTCAATGCTGGTGTGGTTCGTAGACTCGCATTGCTACATGTAGTTAGGTTTGTGTAAAGTCCAACAATAGGTGGGTTTAATAGATGAAATTATGAATGTGAACTCATGGATGGTGTTAAAAGCAAACGATTGTTACCAAAGAAACGGCTAATGAAAAGCTTGGTGTAGCAACAGAACCATCACCAGAAAGCCTTCTATAAGGGGGCTTTGCATTTGTGCAGTGGGGCTTGACATTCTGAAATTTGAACAAACATCACTGTTTTATAGTGCTTCATATTACAATTCGGCGGAGCTTGGAGCTTTGTTTCGGAGAGGAAAGCCCACCAAAGCCTCTCCGTGGCGACGGGACCGTGTGACAAAACTTCAGCTTGCTTTTTAATGCAACTGACTCGGAAAGGTACATAGTAAGGTTTCGCAATATGTCAAGCTTGCAAGATATGTTGAACTTTCTGCTTATAAGTATAGCGGATTTCCCTTTTCGCATTATGACTTGCTGTTTCCTACTCGCTATTGTATCCCGCACGTGAGATCTGATTTGCATCAACTTGTCATTCGCGTCAAGGGATTTCGCGTGTGCGCGCTCCACTGCGTCCACGCAATCACCTCGATTATGCATTGCATTTGGTGTTGTCCATCGGCGTGGACACCATGCTTTCAGGGAGTCGAGTTTTGTATCACTAGCGCATGGAACATGTTGGCTGTTTCTCCTGTCGCACCATCATAAAGCTTTTCTGCTGCTGCTAATCCGAAGCCATTTGTAAATAAAGATTTGTGCACCAGGAAATCTGCGAAACGAATTATCAAAGAGGTGAGAGCAAAACGCCTTGCTTCGGCATGGCAACTTAAGATGTCAGGCAGTTTTAGTCGGGAGTTAGAAGAGGTACTCATGCAACGACTAGGCTGTCTCGTTGGTAGCGTTTGGGGAAACCAGTATCTCTGCATGCAACGACAGCATTCCTCGCAAGCAACTTCTACGCTGGGCAGCACCCCAAGCCTCAACATAGGTTCCTACGACGGGAAACACTACAT
>JGI24022J15233_10005522_pt1 | contig 13426 bp, 4 predicted proteins | sample Ectturendosymbi2_FD_15233 | JGI IMG/M metagenome (IMG submission 15233) | reverse complement strand
AATAGCTTATGTGGTCCTCTCCCAAAAATTTTGGTGAGCCCTGGTCTATATGAATTGGATAGACAGTCATAGACGCGTCGACGAGGATGTCATTGTTGGGGACTGCAGGATAAACCGTTTGCTTTTTGCGGACGAATTAGTAATGCATGCATGGATCTTCTCAACAGGGTCTTCAGCACGCATTTGATCGATTTCCTACTGCGTGCGACCAAGAAGGAACGAAAATCAGCTCTGAAAAGATTGAGGCATTGTGTCTCTCAAGTCGCCCAAGGTAGTGTATTCTTCAAGTGAGCGGAAATATACTGCAGCAGGTGGAGACGCTCAAGTACCTTGGGGTTGTACTCACGAGTGACGGAAGTCGGAACAAAGGAATTGATACACGGATTAGTAAAGCTTAAGCAGTTCTGCGCAGGGGAGGATCCAGCCAGTAACTTTAGGGGGAAGATTGCAGTATTATTTGACATTCAAGTCTCATTACGGGTTCACTACTGTAAGAGAGATGAAATATACTTTGCTGTGTCAAAACAATGGAATGGGCTCGTATCATGAATGTTGTTTTCCGAATTGTAAAAAATTAGATGCTGTCCGGGGCAAGAAGCAAATATGGCGCCCCCATGTTCGAACCTGAGGTCTTTCGGAAGCAAATGCACTGTATTGAAGATAATACTGGTGACATTGTTGGAATTTTTCGGCGCCCCCCGTAGCCATTCGACGTCTGGGGAATTGTGCCCCCTACGTTACGCCCCTGGCACAAACACACAATGAAAAAGTTACTGACTAGAGACTTTTTTCTCAGAACCCGAGAAATACATTTTTATAGTGATCACCTGAATCTCAAGGAAATTTATGTAATTCTGGTACTGAAATAGCCTAATTTGCATTTGATCAACACAAATTGGAAAAAAATTGTTTGAATTATTGTCGTCAAACATTTTATGAGCTGGCAGTGCACTTGCTTCAAGCTTGCGCCAGTAGTTTTTAAGATTTATAAAGTTGTGTATAAACCAGTTGAAAAGTAACAGAGCGCACTGATGCAGAACCTACGGTCTAGTTACATTTGTATAACATTTCGACAAAAATGAAAACATGGGATTCTTTGTTCCAACGTCGTAATGATTTGTAACAAGTTTTATGATTTATGTGATTTCACAGTGGCAGTATTTTCGTCAAATTTTTTTTAAAGAGGACGTTTTCTCAAAATTTTCAGTGTTTCTTATGAAACACTGCTTGGTCTATCATAGCTACAAGTAAAACTGCAAAAATTAGGAGTTGATAAATATTTTGACTAACATACTAGTTTGCAATTTTCGGAACCTCTTTTAGTGAACAGAATAAAACTGTGAGTATATTTGAAACTGGCAAAATTGTTCATAATCTTAAATCAAAAATTGATTAAAAATTGCTTACCCCAAGGCTCTAATGAATATTTTTATGCTTATTGCTGTTGACAAGATTAAATTAGGAAATGTTTATCTTACCATGTCTTCTGCTTCTTCGTCGATATTGCATTGCGAAACAACTGTCGAGTCCAGAGTACACGTTGGAAAACCATACCATTGTCCGTTAATGCAGGTAAGATTCCTAAAATTCGCCAAAAATACTTCCTATCTTCCACTGCACAGCACAAACCGTCAGTTTGTTTCAGGTATGTTGATAATTTTAAAAATGATTTTCTATACGTGTTGTTCCTTACAAACATGCTTAGATTGCTGCATACAGAAAGTCATAAGAAAAATCCATCGTCAGCGTAAATATACTAGGAACTAAGAAAGCGTTGGAACTAGGGTACTAGCAATGTGTGCATCGAAAACAAGTTCATGTAACAAAACGTGTAAATTGTATTTTTGCATAAACCTTGTTTCGAAGCTAGTTTATGAAAATTGCAAAACATAAATCGCACAAGCCAAAAGATTCTACACCAACATCACAAATTGGACTGATTAGTCATTTATAAAGTAACAGTAAACCTGTTTTTCTATGTACAATTATTCAATTTTTTCAAAGTTTTTGCATATTTTAAGTGGTAAATTGAACAAACATGGCTATGAAAATAAGTGCAAAAAGCACAACAGTTTAACATTGTGCATGTATATATGAATCATGTGATAAATGTCAAAAACTAAAACAATGTGGTAAGTTTAAGTACAAGTGTTTCTGAGATGATCATTTATTTCTATAATGCCTTTCCACAAAAGGCAATTGTTTGGGTGACATAACAGGCAAGAGATTGTGGCATAACAAGCAACGGATTGTGATAATCAGTTTAAAAACGCTCAATTCAATCAAATATAGAAATCACATTTCGGATTGAATGAGATTGCACTAATACATGTTAGTCATCACAGTAATTAGCAAATGACATGCTTAGGATGCAGTGGCGTAGCCAGCCCAAAATTTTTGGGGGGTGGCAAAATGTTTGACTTAGGCGATCAAAAGTATTTTTGTTTGGATCGCCGCTTCACAAAGCACAAAATGACGAGGTACGGTAAAAATTTGAGGGAATGGCCCCCTAGGCCCCCTTGGCTACGCCTATGTTAGCATGAATTACACGGACTTGCAAAGTGGCATTCAAATTTTCTGGCAAGTTTTCAGTGCAAAGTTTCAAATTGCATTTATAATCTAGCTGCTATCTTCAGATATGAATAAAAATCTATTGTATTTCAAACTTAAACATTGCGTCGTGAAAAAATCATCGTCAAAAATTGAAAGTAAATATATCTCAAAATAAAAGTCACACATGAAAAGTAGGGTATTCAAAAATAACGTAGAATCTGGACCTAGATTGCACATAAGTGGGAAAGAAAAGAATTAGATGTTGTGAATTTCAGAGACCGAGATCAAGATTTAACTAGTCAGCGATTATAGAATAGCCAACCGTCGTTTATCTCAGAGGACAGTCCTCGAATTTCCTCTTCTGTCCTTGTCCTTTTTGACATTGCACCTATACTGAACCTTCATTAAAATAGGATGTATGGCAGAAATGAGCGGGCTGTCAAATTTTGCGATCCAGATCAGTCCAAATCCAAACACATTCCAAATGATTTAAAAATTCCAAAGTCCAAGTCCAAATGAAGTACAAAAAATTAACAGATTATAGTTTTTCAACAACAAAAATGCTACAATTCTACTCAGCCCAAATCCGATCCTGATCTAACTTTTTGAAAGGGTTTACAGTCCGAATCCAATCCAAATCCAAAATGTTTGCTATAGTTTGGATCCAATCAATCCACGTCCAGTTCAATGCTAATCGTTTACATGGGTGCTGTAGTAAAGCAACATTGGAATTCAGATGGCCACAAGAGTAAATCAAGAGCTATTTCTTTTAGTTCTCTTTTGGATAAATTTGGGTTGAAAGCTAAAGGTGCAGGTGATGTTGCTGTTTCAGAAGAGCTCAGATATATCATGCAGTCTAGCACAATCTTTCATACAATTAACTTGATTGAAAGTAAAATCAAAACTTTACAAGGATTCAAAAATTGAAGAAAAACTATCTTGTGGTCGAACCAAGTCAGAGGCATTTGTTACAAATGTTCGTGGCAAATATCTTCAGAAGTAGTTATCAACAATTTGAAACAACGTGAACCTCCTCTCTTCTTTGTTCTTCAAACTGATGCATCAAATCATGAAAACATGTTTAATATTTTAATGTGGAAATCGGCAAAGCTAATTGCGTAATTGTTTTTTTTTTTGCGATTGCAGATGGAATATTCAACTGCTTGAAGAATACAATGGAGAATATAGAATCGGAAAAAAAAGCTTTTTCTTAAGTGCAGATAACACAAATCACAAATTTGGACGAAAACATACACAAATACCCTCATAATGAATGATGTTATTGCTAACTACAATGCTTGCATTTTACATAATGTTGCAAGACAGAGGTCGGCAAGCTACTGCACGCGTGCCACACTTGGCACAACAAGAAATTTCCAATGGCACGCAGAAGCTCCAAGTTTCGCATATCAATTTTGTTATGATTCATCACGCAAAAGGCATATTGACCTTGACTTGTACCAAAAAATGTATGTTATTGGCACGCTGAATGATTTGAAACCTTAATTCAGCACACATTTAACAAAAGGTTGCTGACCCCTGTTGTAAGATATGATCTGAGAAACTTGAATGTGGATAACTGGACCTAGAAAATGCTGTCCTAAAATTTGATGGTCATTTGTTAGTCTCAGCAAACAGACGTTAAACTCTCAAAGTTTTAATTTATTTGCAAATACAGCCTTACTTGAAATTCTTCACCATGCATATACCAGGTGTTTGTCTCTGCTACTATGCATTGAGAGTATACACTACATACTTGGAAAGCTTTGTGCTCTCATTTTTAAGCAGACGAAAGTAGTGTTCCAAACTGTTGATCAAACTTAGTCAAACCTTGCCATTCTACGGCTGTGGTTGTGGATTGGCTGCTGATGTAACATATGCCATTCCAAACTAAAAATATTTCCACCTTACAAGTTTGATGGTCAGTAGATGCACAAAATATGTTGTTCAAGAGGTATTCCTTGTATTGCAGGAACCGCAGGCCCATCTGCATCCAGGGGTGAGTGTAATCAGTGTATGTCTGAAGAGTTTGGATGGAGGATGCAAAGCAGGGCTGTGGAGCCGGAGTCGGAAGGATTTTGAAACTGAGGAGTCAGAGTCGTAGTCGCAGAAAATTTTAACGACTCTGACTCTGAGCTGACCTTTTCCTTGCCGATCGTGACTTTTTGTGCCACAAACGTTCGTAAGCGTCACACATGGTAATTTAAGCAGCATAAAATTTCAACAAGAGATGATCGTGGCTATGCAGAAAGGCTGCAGCACATTGACTTGTATACCTACACTCAGGGGCGATTCCAGGTCAGCAGCGCACAGCAATGATAACCCCAGTTAGTCCTCTACGTACTAGGCTCATTCATAATATTAGCCCGAGTTACTGGACAATTTATCGTTCGTTTGAAATTATTCTCGAATGGGGACCGTCCATTGGATTGGAATTCAAATGTTCTAAGCAAACCAACTGCTTCAGAATACATTCAATCTGATATGAACTAATTTGAAAAAAAACTTAATCGCAGAGGGCATCCAAGGCTTTCTAGAGTTCTGTCTCGAAGGCCTTGGGGCAGCTCGGGTTCAAACTGATGAGCCCGACTAAAGCGCGACCGAACTTATTCGTGAGAACCGTTGCTAAGAACGATGTTTTTGATTCACGTCACCTGCAAAATGAACGCGGAGGTTCANCACGAAACGAAAACATACGAACATTGACAAGGCCCAATGGAAACAGCCCGAGTTAACAACCTTAATCAGTGAAGTGGGTGGTGGCACAAATATGCAAAGCAAGCAAGCTCGCGTTCTGCAATATAAAGCGTAGTCGAAGATTCGGGCTGATGCTAAGTGCCGGTGTCGCCACTGCCTACACATGTTTTTGCACAAGGACTTTTCCCCGCAAACACGTGCTGGTGTTGATTGGCTTGTCCACACTCGGCACTCCACAGTTCCATTCGATTAACAAGTAAGTGGCAGCTCAAAATAAACACGCACTGTGGCCTTAATCCCCAGTAGAATAGACACGTGGATTTCACTACGTTGCCAGGTTGCCGTGTTCTTTATCGCGCAGCATGGATGGGCGAAGCGCGGTAACTGACTGACCGCGAACGATAATCCCAACCTCTGGTTTCTGGTCATACTTCTACTGCTTTGCAATGCTTTGATACAATTAATTGAAGACAACACAGTTGCTTCGCTTGGTTTTCTACGTATAGTAGCAAACGTCCTTAAACGTTAAACGTACAAATGAGTATCTGAAAACCCGGGCCTCCGAGATAAATTTTACCAGGGGGTACGAAGACTGACACTGGGCCCTTTTATTTTCTTCGACCCTCGTCGAAACTTTATAGCTTCTTTGTATAGTGATCAGAATGAGCTGTCGTGCTAAGATTTATAAATAGATTAATTGTTATACTGGCAGGTGGCTCACACTAATAATCTCAGGCTTGTTTACAGAAAAACTGATCATGCGTACTTTAACTTACCCGGGGGCCCTGCACCTGCCGGGCCCGGGTAGGATGTACCTCTCCTACCCCCCTTTGGCAGGCCTTCCTTAAAAGAAACAAATTCCCTAAAAACGTGCAAATGAGTTTGCTTTCTTTCTTGGTTGATAGTTCGTGGATTTTGACCTGTATAAGAGCTCACTTGTAACATGTTCATTTGGCCATCTAAGGATAAAGATTTCGACACATGCGCGTTCAGCGGAGCTGAAGCTTGGCAGCGTTCGACCGTAAAAAGTTGTGTCAATAAAATCATTTGAGATAGTATGCCCGAACGTGTTTTTCAACCGCGTCGCGCAATATGTGCACATGCACACCGGTAGGATGCATACATTTGTTATTTTACTTGTTTACTGATGTCGTTTACAAGGTATCTGCTTTAATCAGTTATCAGCGTTCTATGATAATTTGAATTGTAGCTACTTTAGACGAATATCTTTTTCTTGTAAATTTAAAAGACTAACCCCTGCTTGACCACATTTTGCAAAAGTGAAAGATGAATGTGCATGTACATCATTTCAAAACAAGTTTCCGTATGCTTTAAAAAGTGCAAGTAGGGTGTATGAACTCATCTGAAAAAAATTATCACTTCAAGTAACTAATGCAGCTGAAGGTTGGAATGGGTTCGGAGTCGGAGTCAGATAATCGAAATTTCCCGGAGTCGGAGTTGGAGTCGGATGAAGAGACTTCCGACTCCACAGCCCTAGTTCAAAGTCGATGGAACAAACAACATTTTCCTCCGACTTGTTATTTTATTAACCAGCTACTGGATGCTAAGAAATGAGGTCCCGTCTCCTGCTCATAAAACATTAACAACGAATTTTGTCTATCTTTTTGAACTACCAAACGTGATGTTCGCAAAGCTTTGCACTCCTCGTCGACGATCAAAGCATAAGTTGTAGTGTTACCCATTCAACCCATGTTTTAAAGCCTGGTGTTGTGATTGTTTGTTCTTAAGTAAGTTTCTTTTTGGCACACTGCAGAATGTAATTAAAATCTTATCTTTTATGTATCGCTGTGTTCGTGCAGTTTAGTTAGTAGTTTAGATCAACAAATAGTTTAATTCAGTGGTTCTCAATATGTTTTGACTCATGGATCATCTTTTTAAAAAAATATCCGATGGACTACTTTGCTGTGCTAGCACCTCATGAACAACTGATCAAAACTGCATTGCGCATATGCCAGTGAACTCAAGGGAATGTTCAATCAAGGATTTATTGAACTCTCTGTTTGGCCAGTAATTGGTGGTTAAAAATGTAGTAGCGTGATTGATTCTAAATAAAGTTTGGTTATATTTTTCCGTGCAGGTATTTGCTCAAATTGACTCCTTTCTACCCTTTTGTTGAAAATAAACTCATAGTTCAGTTTCAGAAACGCACATTTTCAAACTGCAGTTCGTTTGTTCGCAAATATTTTTCTCTCACCCTTTTGCAATGTAGTTAGCAGAGCATCTTCTCGTGCAGCTGGAGGCCACATGGGCTATTTGATAGCTTGGTTGACAGACTGCTTGAGTGCTGCTCATAGGAAGTCCATTTAGATCACACAAGTTTGCTGGATACGCTGCACAAGATTATTTGTTGTATCTCAGGCAAAATATAAATCCTAATTGTAAACAATAAACAAAGATTTGCCAAAAAGCAATTCCTACTGTATTGCTGTTATTGAAAAAACGTCAAACCTCAGTGCATGAAACTTCTTGTTGTATCCTTTACTGATCGACAAAACGCTTAAAAATAAATCAAAACTTTTTGCTTTTGTTCATAAAGACAGATGAAATCAACTCACATCGTAACGTACAAATGAAAATTCAGGTTGAATTCGGAGGAGCACAAACGATAAAAAAGAACTTTTGCAAATCTTTTTACAAAAGCTAAGTTATTGTAAGATATGGGAGATCATAATATTGATCGTGAGGTTGTACGATGGATTGATAGTTGAAAAACTNNGCATGTCCATAAGAATGGGATTCCCACGGGAAGCGCACACGCACATAATACAATGTGCTTCCTATTGCTAGTTTTGCGGGAATACCATGAGATTAGAAATTTCCATGGGATGAAATAGAAACGAAAAAAGTGCGCTTTAGACAAGCCTATGAAAAAACTTTTTAAGTGCAAGAAAATACCAGACGGAAGAGCTCAAAAACTCGTTTCTAAAACCGAAATAGGTACCTCACTACACAAATGTCGGATAGATGACACAAAAGACAACTTACTTTCGTATCTTGCTGTGAAACCTGGACCTTGGAGTTTGTCAGAAATCGAAGTCCATTCGTACAAAATGAACAAACGCTGTGTTTGAGAATCAAATTGGATAGTACTTTCTTCAACACGATTCCAGATTCTACAAAAAAGTGTAACCTTAAAGTATTATGAGCGGCGTCTGCAAAAATTTTTAAATCAATAAACATTATTAAACTAACTTAAACAAATAATTTGGACAGTAATTTTCACTTAAAAGTGTCATCAAAAATGTTTTCACTGTTTACTTCTTTTCATATGAGTACATTCGAAATACCAAACCAAATCCGAAGTTAATATATCAAAGAAAATTTCCAGACAAACTATACCAAATGGAAATTCCGAGTTTGAAAAATTTTGCTTATTTAATAGCAAAAAAACACTTGCAGCTTGAAAAGAAAATTTTGACATGACTTTATTTAAAAATTATTTTAACAAATGAAACAAACCAACACATTGTGCAAAAATAAGGAAATGGTCATGGAAATGAGACTTGTGTTTTTACCGCTGTAGAATGCAAAACACCCGTTCAAACCTTTTGAAAGTGTTTTGATTCCTGTACTGTGGTTTTATATGTTGTATTTTACTTGACGAGGCTTTTAGTGTCAATTTGAAGTAACATTTTTGAATGAAACGAAAGAAAGTTAATTAATTCGAAGTGTAACACTTTTTGTGTAAATAAAGATATACTAGTCTTTGTAAACTGTCGTTAGTTGTCTTTCAAAAAGTAATTCCAAATGATATATTACAGTATCTATATGCTCTAATTTTAAGCAATCGATTTGTACTTGAAATGTTTATTGATCATGTCTTAATGACCTTTTTTGAAGTCAAAAAAAGAAGCCTGAACTTGAATTACTAACTTCAGAAAAACGCAGCGGCAATGTTTTTAAACACTTTGACTTTAATGTTAAATTTTTGCGCAAATGCAGCAGATCTTACGGCACAAACTTTAAATGTTATCTGATTGTAAAACGTGGTGTATATATACTTTTTTGCGTAAAACAATAATCTTTGTATATTGTTGTCTATTAAAATTAATCCTTTCCAACATGTAGGAGCAGGCATTTTTTTGGGGTGCAAACAATATTTTGCCGGAAAAAAGTTTTTAAGAAAAACTTTCCCCTAGAAATTTTCTGTAGCTATTTGTACATACTATTTTCCTCCGCCATGTTGCCATATAGACTTGAAAATATAAAATTTGCTACTTGAAATATGGTTTAGAACAACCCAACTGAAACATTTACGCTAGGCTGTTTAAGAACATTGTCAGAAGCCAGCTGGATTAGTACTCTTAGGATCTGCCTCACAGTTCTAAGGTTTAGCATTCCATTCACATTCCAGCTGCGCTGTTGCTGTCAGCAAGAAACCTCACACCAGGGTTCCCAGTTTGGCGTTTTAGGCCATATTTTAGAAAACAGGCCACCTTTCAAATTGGTTGGCCTAAAAAATTAATTGGCCTTATCTCAAGTTGGTTGGTCTTAAAAATGTGTTTGGCATTTCGGCTCTTTTTCGGCCTTTTTATGCTGATGTAGGTTTCTCTTTACGAAAACATTCATTTGAGATCACATGTTATTATTATATTACTATTCCGTTTTTTTCGGCACCACATTTGCAAAGTATTTGTGATAAATGCTAAATTAGAACGACGCCAGCCTTCTGATGTGAGTAAGATTTGAGGGATGCGAGTTTCGAAATAAAGTTTTTGCGTAGTCACAGGAAATGTGTGCACTGTGTAGTGTTTATAGTGTTGTAAGCACTAAGCAGGCTCAATTAACGCTTGCAGAAAAGTTTGCGCCTCCACGACAGAAATGCGAGAATGACGTCGAGTAAGTGGAAGGGCTTTTATGATTCTGGTCGTAAGTACAAGCGTGAATTCGAGATGACTTTCGTATGAGTGCAGAAAGTTGCCGATAAACTGTGGCACCATTGTACCCAAAGTGTGCAATGTCACAAACCATGAAAAGTCAGAGAAGCATCACTTTCAGTACAATGCCAAGCAAGACTTCATCTTAATTTCGAAGAAAAATTCTTATGATATTCTTGTAATATATATCTTTGTTTGTGACAAAGGAATGGCAATACCGCAAACAAAGTTTGTTTTTTATCTGGCCTGAAAACTATTGGTTTTGNCAGGGTTTTCTTAAGGCGTTTTAGGGACCCGATTCGAGTCCCTTAGACTTTCAAATCGGATCCCTAGAATCAGAGAAAATTATCATCGGGTTCCTAAAATCAGAGAAAATCGGATCCCTAGAATCAGAGAAATCGGGTCCCTACAAATCCAAACCGAGTTCCTAACATTTTCCTCAAAAAAAACTGGTTTTGCCTTTTTCTGGCCTCTTTTTAGCACTATTTGGCTTTTCGTTGAAATTTTCATCGGACAACCCTGCCTCACACCTAGCTGAGGACATATATGTAAAATGCAACATACTGTATGGTAAAATGTGTTCATCAAAACACTGCTTAAAAATAAAAGCACGGCTTTTCTGTATTGCCTGGCATGGAATCTACTCATATGAAGTAGGTGCCCTGCAGCATACTCGATTCCCGCAGTGTACAATTAATAAAGCACGTAAATTAATGCCTTTTATTGCTCAAAATTTCAATTCTCAAGTGAGGCAGTTACTCATCAACTCTCACACACTAAAACATGAAGTTACTAGACACCGTTTGATTAATTTATCTGCAATGTGTTTTTTATGACATAATAAAATTGTATCTATGCACTAAATTTAAAAAAAGTATAATTTCATTATTATTGCTAAAAATGTCAAAAATTCTTTGCCCAATTTTTTAAGATTTTGACCAAATTTTTGACAAACCAAAACTTTTGGGGTTGCACTTACACCCCTGCACATCCAACTGCTACACCACTGCTTTCTCAGTAAAGAATCGGACACTAAAATCTTACAGAGTATAATATTTCGCCTACTGCGTAGGTATCATCAGCTCTAATTTAAATATAATCTTGTATATTGTTGTTCATTGTTTTTCAGAAAAATGTGATTTTGCGTTTAGAGATCATCTTACTAGAAATCTAAGTTTTAAAAGAGAACCATTTGATTCTGAAATAAAGCTTTTGGAAAATCTATGTTACGTGTACGTTTTCATTGACATTTTGCTTTAAGAAATACATTTTCGAACTTTTAGAACGTTTCTTATCGATAGCTTCCCTTCTTAAATGTCTTTTATTCTGACATGCAAGTCCTGTTTCAAATCAGTTTCCTGCTTTAAAATACATGGAGAAAGCGACTAAAATCAACTTGAATACAATATTTAATGTGACCAAATAACTTGAGCAGAGATTACTTGTTGCGTTTGCGATACCTTTTAGTATTTTAAAGAGGATGTGGTGTTTATTTATATACCGTTGGACATATCGTAGAACTAAAAAAAAATATTGAAAAGCCGTTTTTTATTTTCCCTTGGTAAAATCAAGGATACCTGTTATATTTTATTGTATATAAATCCAACTTTTGCCTTCGCTGCCTCACATGCAACATGCTACATGAGAACAACAAAAGAAAATTCAATAGCAAACAGGAGCTTTCCCAATGAGGTGGGTCAATTTGCACCAACGTTCTTGAAAAGAATCCAAGGAGTTTTTAAACGCTTTGATTTCTTATGAAATGAAAAACAACCACCAAAAACTTAGAGTAAGATTTTTTCTAAGGACTGTCTTTGTCACACAAAATTATACTTTAGGTTTGCTATCTGACACGACGTTTTACGTTATTGCTAAATAAAAGAATATTTTCTATTTTGGTTTTGTTAAACGAGATATGCAGATAATTGTTGCTAAAACAATAATATGCAAAAGCCTATTGCTAAGTAATTTCTTGGAAAAGTGAGTAACTTGCTGCTTGTGTGCGGTAAGTGAGAGTGGCAGTGATGATCGTCTCATTGTGAGAACGCAGGCAGCTCGTGAAAGTTGAGCAATAATCCGCCTGCACGAAGTCTGTCGCCCATATATACGTCACGGGTTTTTGTTCTCCCAGGCGCCTCCAAACCATGAGGTTACCGTACAACTTCTGGAAAACCGATACAATCCAATATAAAATGATTTTTGGTGAAAAAAGATCACGTAAACTATTTCTAACTCTGGTTGAAGAAGAAAAGTTTTATTTCAGAGATCTAACATAAAAGCCTTGAATGTTTAAACATAGTCAATAGGGACATATTCCTTTTTAGTAATAAAAAAAGGATAGTAGTAATAAGTAATAAAAACGCTTTCAGCAGCACCAAAGCATAATTTAAGAATTCAAACCTGCCGCAAACGAAGCACAGATTTTCCAAAACTAACTTAAACTTTGAAAATCAATCGCGGATAAGCAATAAAAACGCTTTCAGTGTTGTGCCAACAACATAGCAGTACTTAGGTGTGGTATTTTTTATCACTTTCTAACTTTTAGAACTATTAAAAAAGCGATTTTGGAACCTAGACACCGATGGAAAATTTTGGGGCAATGCTGTTTCAAAACATCTCAATACTTACGATTCATACTTGTCTGTCGTTTTGTAATAATTTCCATTTTTGCTTTTGTAAGAATGGATTACTGTGCTTCTCCGGCCATCTTGTATCTGCATAAAACAAGCAACAGGGACTTTTATCATAAAAATTCATTGATTTACGTTAAGATTTACAGTCCACATTGTAATTGTAAGGAAGACTTTGACACATACAAAAAAGAAAAAATTGTAAAACTTTGCAAGAAAGCAGACACTAAGGGTTACAGTGGGAGCCCAGACGGTTCAAGTTATCTGGAAAGGTAACCAATTTCTAATGGTGTCACATCATCTGGTATGGCTTACTGTACGACGAGCTGGTGGTCTGCCGTGTCGCACCTGGTGGGTGTGGTCGTGGGAGGTGATTAACGTTATCCCCAAAATTAAGCTAGATTTTCTGGAAAGGTAACCACTTGAAACCTGTTGCAAAATTTCCTGCATAATCAATTGGTTCAATTGGAACCATTTTCAATTGGTTCAAAATTTTTCACTGGCCAAGTTGATACTTTTCCATTCAGTTTTTTTTCCCACAGGCTCCGAAAAACTGTCAGGACTTTTAGTTGTTCCATCCAATTCAAGAAACACATGCCTTAGAAGCAACTCGTTGCAGTGCAAAAGGCAGACTACCCATTGCAATGG
>JGI24022J15233_10005518_pt1 | contig 13430 bp, 9 predicted proteins | sample Ectturendosymbi2_FD_15233 | JGI IMG/M metagenome (IMG submission 15233) | reverse complement strand
CTTGGACTGAAGATGCCGTATGGCGAAATCGATTTCCATTAAATAACATCAATGCGTGCTGATTTTTGTTACTGGTGCAGTGTGCACAGACAGTGCTGAAATCGGCTATTTTGCGTCAATCACAGCACAAGCATGTATTATTTTACAGTTGGTACTCTCACGTCTTCAGCGATTGTCAGAGGCTGTAGCAATGCACCAGGAGATGGTTGCGTTACAGCCTTCGGATCAACTGCGTATTTTTGCAGCACAGGTAAAATGCTTTTAACCTCAACTTTGTCGGGGAAATTATTCACTTGAGGAGTTCATGAAACATTTGATCAATGTATTTAATTTTGCCTCAGTTAGATTTGTGCAAGTAGGAATTTTTAGTTGCACATTTCATCATTTGGTTTGCTTTTAACACCGTTTCCTGATAGCAAAGAACGAAAATTTTAGTTTTGGGAGCAATATTTCCCTAAAATTTTTACGTAACTACAGAAAGCCCAGACTCACCTAAAAGTGCGGCGATCGTGTAAAGGTGATTTTTATGCCCACAAGCGACAAGTGATAACAGCATGTCCTTTATGATATATGCAACAACTCTCCAACTGCTGGGTCGAATTTTTAGTTGTGAGTAGAGGCATTAATTTGAGCAGTGAAATGCTACTTCAGTTCTTTCACACCACAACCAGGTAACGATTGAGACTTATTCCCTGATTTGGAAACAACACAACTGACCTCAAACTGTAATTATGGAGTCTGGATACATATCTTACTCTGAATCGCTGAATAAGTCTGTAGACAGGTTTTTGTGAGTCTCGGTGTCGAAGGCTTTATAAGATCCTGTGTTAGCTTTTGCCTTTTTGTATTCGGCAACATGATTAAATACCAGTGAGTGGTTGTAATTTGTTGGAAATAACAAAATAATGTATTTGCCTTTTCCAAAATCAACAGGCTGCTGGGGCAACGAAAAAATCCAGTCAGGTGTCCCCAGAAATAGTAACAATGAAATACATTTCCACAATACAGTGAATGAAGAAGCCATGTGGAAAGAGAGATAACAAGTGATGCTGCCAAATAAGGGTGTTTGCAGGATTATCCTTGCAGTTGAGCATGGAGTGCTGGGTCGCAACCGGTTGTTGGGGTGCAACGCAGTTCCTCAGGCAATTAGGCTGGACGGAAGGAGTGTAAACCCAGCCAAAGTTGATATCCATCCGGGTGACTATAAACTATTTGATCCATGCAAACAAAAGTTCAAAAACAATTTGTACAGGGTGAGTTGAATGACGGCAAAACCGCTGCTTGGATATGTGGACGACCATCTGGATGATTGCTGGGGAATGGTACTGCCTCAGATGAGTCGAAGATGGTGGTTGCTAATCTTCAGCGTCCTGAAACAACATGAAAACAAAAAAGAACTAGCAGGGAGAACTAAAACAAACAACATAAAATGATATGTATGGCTTGATTAAGTATAGCACAGTATGATGATTGCAAAGGGCTTCCAGAGGGTGAAGCTTCTTCAGTTTATAGGGAGCACTTAACAAAACTAAGTAAAAGTCTGTTGCTCTGACTATAAGGTAGAATACGCTCAATGCGTTTACATGATGGAAGCAAAATTCTTTGTAAGCAAGTTCAAGCTACCGGAAGAATTTGGTTAAACTTCGTCACAAGAAAACCTTGGTAGTGTTCATAAATATTGGAAATATTCGTGCTAGTTCAAAGGGAAAATGCGTCACGATAGTCATGGTGCAGTGCAGCACTGTAATGATTTAAAAAAATTTAAGCAGGATGAGAATAATGCGTCCAATCATGTGTTTCGGAATGCAGTTTGAGCCGATATGATTATTCCTGCATGGGAACTGACATTTGTTCATTGCTGGCAGACACGTGCATTGCAAAGTATTTGGAGACAAAAAAGCATCCCACTATTTTAAGCGAGAGGTGAATGTGACCAAATTTTGTGAACGCAACAAACTACACACATTGTTGTCACGTATGTCGTATTTTTTGTTTCAGATGGTCGCAACTCGTCGCAAGATCGTTGCAACACGTCGAGCAACATCAAGACGAACTTTGCTTTGTTGTTCACACTTGCTTTGCTTGGGATCCTTGTATCACGCACACAATCTTAAATTACAATATAAGCGAGATTTGTTTCGTCAAATGTATGGCTTTTATCGTCACATCCTCGTTTGCTGATTTGCGCAAATCTTCAAGAACACTTAGACGAGCCTTGTTTTGGTAGATTGACAACCTTTAATTTGTCCAATGTTGATTTGTGCATGGAAAATGTGTTTCATGTGTGTAAATATTTTTTTGGGTACTCAATGCTGTCCGTTTATGTCGCACAAAAGTGTAATTTTTTTTCATAGCGTGTGGAAGAGATGACAAACTGCATCAGGTCGAGACAAACTGCATCAGAAGTTCAAGCACCTTGCGGTCTTGTTCACATGTGACCGAAGATATGAAGAATAATTCCGCACCAGCGGTTGCTTCAATTAAGAAACACTTTGCCTTCCTGTGGTTAATTGTGGGCAGATTCTCTTTAAAAGCAAAAAGGCCACTCATCCATCAATCAATCTCACGAAATGTCTTTCATAGCTGATTGCTTTGTATGTGTTCGCATACGTTTGAATTCCACCTAGGCCGCAAATCTTTGGAATTGCTCCCCTTGCAGAAGAGACAACAGATAATACTATCCTAATGCGTGTCTTAATTAATCACTGTCAGCGCAAACCACTTGTTGGCTGTTGAGTTCCAGCATTCTTCCATGTTTTAAGAAAGAAACCACTACAGTGATTATTTCTTATTAGCAACCTTTAACACATGCATTGATCTTAAGGCTCATCCAAAACCTGCCGCAGTTTTAAAAGGATTGATGTGTCATTGACAGGAAAGCGTGGCAAGAGATGATGCAAGTCTTTTATGTCTACTCATGTTTGTTTTCACATGAAGACTTTGACGTACATAGAAAATAAAGCATGGACGTCGGAATGGGGAGCACAGGTCCCTTTTGGCTTTTTAAGTTTGACATTTTCCTACTAACTCTTTTATCGAAAAAGGGTCCTTTGCTTAGTTTCGAGTAGGTAAATTCAAATTTCACCATTTTTACCACTCTGGAAAAATCCTTGGCTACCACTGGAAAAATCCACTGTTAGCCCCAATAGAAAAAATCCTTCCGAAGCCCATGAATTAATGATTCAGTAAAAACACTGCTTACACAAATTGAAAATGACCCCTTCTGCGGTTTTTGAGTGTGGTGGAGAAGAACTGATCGGTGATCATGTTGTCCTCTACAGCCCAATTTATCAACCCAATATGGAAAGTAGTCCTAAGGTTCAGGGGCCTAGCAGTGGATTGAAAGAAGTGCTCATACGATGAAAAAGTAAAGAACAATATCATTTTCAAGATCAACCACGTGACGGACGATAACGTAGTCAGAACCGTCGCCACAGAGTCTTCAATAGAGGAGCTTTACATTTGTGCAGGGGGGCATAATATTCTGATAATTTACATTCAGTGTAAGACACAGAATTTTCAAATTGTGATTCACATTGATGGCAAACTAGTCGAAAAAATATTTTCTCGCAAACACCCAGAATAGGCTTCTAGACTTCAACTAAAAATTTTTGAACTAGCTTAAAAAATCAATTGTGTCCTAATCATTCTTAATTAATGGATGGCGAATATTTAGAGATGTGGTGATGAAATGCAAACCACTACAGCGGCCGGCACTTTTTTGACCAGAAATCTCCAGCCGCTAGAGCTAGAGAGCTGTTCAAACAATCTACGGATTCGACAAGTCTCCTCATTGTGATTGAAAAAAAATATTTGAGTGGGTTCGGGGTTTTCGGTTGGTGACGTCACAATAAGGCCATGTTTTTCCATCTTTGCCCAAACTTACCTGGCTCTGGGCGCCAATAAAATGAGCCATTTTTTGACTTAAACTTTCTGTGGAAACAAGGCGATCAATCGCGTCTTTAGAGCCGTTGGTTGACTTTCTAGCATATCTGGAATCAGAATTATGACTCAGAGACCCCATTTTTCACAAAAATCAAAAAATTGCAAGAAAAACGTGAGTCGCCCTCTAACGGATAGCTTGAGCAGTGATATTTCAGCAGCAGCGTATGCTTGAGAGCAATTCAAACCCTCAAAAGACTTGTGAAGTCTTGTAGTTCAGACTGAAAATAAAACGTTTCAGATTTGGGTTTGGGGTTTTCGTTGAATGTCGTCAGGATTGGGGTATGTTTTGTTTTTTGTATTTTTCTTTCATGACGTCATCGCCCAAAGAATGAGACCATTTAATGGCTCAAAGTTTGTTTGGATTCTAGCTGTAACACGAGTCTTTAGAGCTCTTGATCGACTTCCTAGCGTTTCTAGCGCTTGAACAGCTCTCGGGCATATTCTGGCAGCGAGTTATGTCCATATATAATATGGGTGTAATGCACCCCAGATTAGCGTTTGTGAGGGTAAAAATTTTGACCAAATTTTGTTTTTTGGGCCAGAATTTTGGCTTCAGATATGCTAAAAAGCCTTCAAGAGCTTTAAAGACTCGGATGATAGTCTAGTTTCCAAAAAAACTTGAGTCAAAAATTTGGCTCATTGGATTGTCGCCCAGGGCCGAGTAAAGCTGGTCATAAAAGAACAAAATCCCCCCTACTTGTGACGTCCCCCCAAGAGAACCCCAAGCCCAAAACTGACAATGTGTTTTTTCAGTCGAAATTAGACGTCTTGCCGAGTCCGTAGATGGTTTAAACACCTCTCTAGCTTTAGCAGCTGGCGAGTCATAGCCAAAAACGTACCGGCCAGTACAGTGGACGGGGCGGACGTTATAGGGTTAACAACTTAAATGAATGTACTTGATGTCTAAGGGGTGAAGCATTGAATACCTAATATGACGTAAACCACAAGCGAACTTGCAAAACATTTTGCAGACACATGTCGTGTGCACTTTGGCAACAAGGACTGAACGCATAATTATCACCATGTTCTAGTTACTGTTTCATATCTTTTGCAACACGACGAATTTGTCGACCAACATCAAGACAAACTTTGCTTTGCTGTTTGTACTTGTTTTGCTTGGGAACCTTGTCTCACACTTACAATCTTAAGTTGAGCTTTGTTTATGTTGGAAAATCTGTGGCTTTTATCCTCCCGTTCTCGGCTGGGTATTTGCGTTATCTACAGAAACTCCCAGATTAGCTTTGATATGGTCGAGCGGACGCCGTTAATGTGCACAATGTTTAGTTATGGAAATTTGTGTACCCGCAGATTTGACTTCATTTGTGTGCATTTTACGTTTGACACTCCATACTGTCACCTTTTGTCAAATAAAAGTAAAATTTCATTTCAATGTGTGTGTAGTAGATCGAGGAGAGAGCACAATAAGCTGCATCAGGTTGAGAAGTTCGTATAAGTCATAAACACGTCACTTTGTGGTAGTATTCATAAGTAACGAAAAACTTAAAGACAATTGAATTTGCGTAGCAGAAGTCGCCTAAATTGTTTTACTTGATAAGTACTTTGCCAATCTCTTTGTTAAACATTGGACAGTTTTTCTGGTAGATGATAAAATGGATGCCAATTTTGCGCATTTGACCTAAGGTAACCTCGCGCGATAGAAAAGCTGGAAACACTGTTCGTTTCTGCCACAAGGTAGGGTCGGAGGGACGTTTGTGCTGTAATCGGCTGATTCCGTTATAAACCTAAACTTTTAAACCTTAAGCCTAACCCCTAAACCTATCTGCTAAACTTAAAGCCCAAATGTAAAGCAAAACGGAAAATATGAAGAGAAGAGTGTGGATACTTGTGCAACTACTTCTACCAAAACCAAAGTCGTAAAGCTGAGAGTAGAACCGAAAAGCATTGGCATACCAGCCCTGAAACATATCTGCTAGGCTACGAGGTTGCTGTCGTCTGACTGACAAACCCAGCCTTTTTTCCGAGCCGCGTCATGCCAGGCGGATCCGCAGTTACTACCTTGACGCAGTAACGAGCAGTGTTTCCAGCGTTTTTATCGCGCGAGGTTAGTTTGGGTTAAATGCGCAAATTCGGCATCCATTTTATCATCTACCAGTTTTTCTTCAAAAGCTAAACACTGCTCATCCATCAATCGATTTCACGATCTCTTCCCATCAACAAATCGCTCTGAACTTTTTCAAGCCCTTCGAATGTCTATTGAGTCGTAAATCAAAAGATTCGCGCAGTGCAGTAGCGGGAATATCGACGATATATGTTCACTTAGTGCATCGCTTTAAAGTTAGTCACTCTGTGCAAGCCGTTTGTTGGCTATTCAGCTCCAGAATCTTCCCATGTTGATAAAGAAACGTCTACACTGGTTATTTTTTATGAGCAACTTTCAATATATAATTTGAAATCCAGGCACATCCAAAAACTGGTGCAACTTTTGAAAGGATTGATTTGCCATGACAATGAATACTTGGTAACTGACGATGCAAGTCCTACCTGTCCACTCATGTTTGCTTTTCACACAAAGACTTCTTATCACACAAGAAATAATATTTCAGTAAAAAGCAACACAACCTTTTCAGAACAACAGCCTGAAAGACGATGACGTGTAGTGGTTCCACGCCGCATTCCAACAAAACGCCGTGTGGTCCATCTGGTGTATAGCGAAGGAATTTCAAATGAATGACTGACAGTTGAAACAAAAATGTTGTTTGCGGTCAGGCAAGCCAGTGAGCTGCAGTTTGTGTGTCTCGGATAAGATTGATGTCTCATGTCATATTGTCATACCTCTATGAACCAATGGCGGGGTTCATTTGTTTTTTCGAACCTCGTGGCACTGGTCTTTCCTGATTCGTATTAAATCAAAGGGAGATAACAAGATGGAAATTACAAAAGCGACGAAACAGACAGATGGCGTAGGGTCTACTTGAAATTTGATCAGGAGGGAAGGTTTTGGACAAAAGCGTCTACTAGCTGAAATTCGTTGACTGACACAGAATCGCATCGGCGGTTTGTTCGAATGGACCACCCCGGTTTTGGAATGCTGAAGGACAAGTCAGAATAAGTCACCTTAATAAATAGCAGTAAAATTGCATTTAAAAACTCTCGCATTAAAGAATTCTGTTGTTAATTCGACATTTTGAAATCAAACATCTTTCAGAAAAAAGTTGCATATTTTAAGTACCAAAACAGTGGCAAGATTTGTGCTCTACGGCGTTGATGTTTTGATTCAACGGGATTCGGAAAGCTTCAGTGGCGACTTACGTACATTCCCAAGCCGACGGAATGCGGAATGTATTGCGTCAATGCATACAAGCAGACATCACAGAAGTCATGGAAAACATTTTGATAAATATGAATGTCCGCGAAACGTGCAAGGGCAACTGGAAGAGACTCAGGGCTTTCAAAAACAAGTAGCGAATAATTTAATTCGAGTAACACAGTAATACTACTTGGGTTTCCACACACTGGGTTGCTTCCCAAATTTACCTTAGGACTTAGGACAAATGGCATAACGTCAACCAGTTTGCGCTAAGAAAAAAATGACGATACTGACACTCTCCAAACACGCTCCATGAAAACTTTATAAAGCCTTGAGTGGCCCATGATCATTGAGTTTTTTGCTGCCTTCGATGCAAAAACGTTCGATATTGACACGGATTTGTGCAAATAGTGCCTGGCTGGCGGGAGCGGGTTTTCTAATCTCCACAGGTGAACCTACCTAAAACGTCATGGTTAAATATTTTACCAAACACATGGCCCACTTATTTCATACGTTTCCACATACCTGTGCTGAAGAAGCAGCATCCAAAATATGCAATTTCCTAAAGCAAAACACTGTGAACATATGTTTGGGGGCACAAACGCCTTAAACAACAAGGGATGAAGGATCACGTTGCGACTCGCTTGCCTCAGCTCCGAAAATGAAATGGCGCACATATACCTCGCTCATGAGCAAACGTGTTGCTCCTTCCAAAATACGCCAAGTAAAACGCATCCAAGTGATTGCGACTGCAAGATACATTATTATTGAAGTTTTTGTTACTTTTTCAGGCATGCAAAGAATTGAACGCAGTGAAGCCGTCTTGCGCAGGGATATGAGATCAAAACCTCTCTTACGATGTCATTATTGAAATACGTTTTAATGAACGAAAGCTGCAATCACCACATCTAGTAAGACAGATTACTGCATAGTGAACAAGCTCTGCAGTTTCAGTTTGAGCAGTCAAAGTAGCTCTTTCGCCATAATTGTTTTGAGGTTTCACATCCTGTTTCACAGTTTCTGTGTCTCATTCCGACTGAATGCTTGTGCTTGTCTNGATATCTCCCNNTTNACACCTGTATTTGTATTGGTATCACTGTATAAGCCTCATCACTGGCACCTGTTGCTTCAGCCAGTGGTGAATGCAGAAACGTAGTGATGGGCGTTGACGTCTTCCGGCATGCCCTTCGAGCCTAGCTCGTTCTCAAGGGATTAGTAGCGCCAGTTTCAAATATTTAACTCATGCAGAATCTGCAAGTAAAGAGTGGTTACGGCACGCATTGTTGCATAATGATTAGGTTGTTCAGAAATTTCGCGTTGCAGCATTAGTTAGTTCTACAAATATTCTCAGAAACTAAGGTCCATTATGGCAATACCAAAATTAAAAGGAAGTTTTTCTTGCATCATATATAGTACTTCGCCGTGTTTTTGGGAAGAATTGGTTTTTATTGACGGATTAAGGCTTACTTCAAAACATGAAGATATCTGCATCTGCTTGAGAAATCTTTCGCAATGTGAAAATGCCATATGGCAAAACAACCTCACAGTTAAGGAGACATTTGAAAAAGATTATTCAAGTGCGTCTGTGGAGCGCAGCAGTGAGGAAAGCGAGCAACAATTGTTGTTTTGAAAATTTTACCGAACGATTTATCTGGTTCAGAAAAACATTAAGGCCTTGAAATTTTACCTACATTAAAAAAAATTATTTGTAAAGCTGTTTACGCTTCGGAAATTATCACAAAAACAACAGATTTCATCGTGACTTGAGGAAAGTATTCATATATGCTATTTTTGATGTGCCATGCTATTTTTGATGCATCATGCTAAAACGAACTTATTTTAAAGAAAGTTTTGAAATGCATTTACACGGTTCACAGAAATGAGTTACATTTACCACAAACGTTCATTTCACTCTGTCAATGGTAATCATGTTTACATGTTTTGGCGCCATTAAGGTTTACGTTTTCGTAAAGTAGGTTTGGAACAACGGCTTTTGTTTCCACTTGACAACGCGCCTAGAAACGCGTGGCAAATATTTTTGCTTCTCTTTTCATTCCGAATCACTACAACAGAGAAAAATGATCCCCACAAACCTTTCAACATACGCTCATCTTGAAATTTGATAAGTAGGGAAGGCTTTGCACAAAAGCTTCTACCAGCTGAAATGCGTTGACTGAAACAGAATCGCATCGGCGGTTTGTTCGAACAAACCACTCCAGTTTTGGAATGCTGAAAGGCAAGTCAGACTCTGTTGCCGCACCAAACGCATGTACGATTGTATTTGACAAGGTTCGCAATGGCAGTCTTTTGCTACTTCCATGTTCTGAAATCTGAAATCTCTCACAGCAAAGTTGAATATTCTAAGCCCCAAAAATATCAGACCTTGTTTTCTCTCGCGTTGTGTTTTGATACAACTTGATTCGGAGAACTGCAAAGGCTGTGAGAGTTCTGTTTCCAGAAGACAGAAATTGAAGCCAATAAATCAAGAAGACAATCATAAAATTCACACAAAACCCTTTTTTAATATGAAACGTACTATAAAAAGGAAGTTACAGTCATCAAAAAATGTAGTGCAAGTGTAAATTGGAGTACCACGGTAATATCACCTGTTGGGCTCTAAACTGCGCAAGTTTATTGCATAAAATCAAAACATCATCAAATGTTTATTGTTTATAACGTCTTCACTCCCTGTATAACCTCTTCACTCCCTCACGTAACGCGCGAAGTTTAAGCATACATCGCAGTGCCAAATAATACGCAAATATATGAAAGAACTCGAGGATATATACGTAGAAGTAATAGAATGTATGCGCTTGATGGCGCTAAATCATTTACTTTGATAACCGCAAGCTTAAAGGGCATACGCATGAATGACGCCATCACAATTATTATAGAGTAGTGTTGCAGTGACTTTCCAAACGCACCAATATATGTAATGAATGGGGGGTGATGTGAGGTTGCGAATGACCAAGGGTTATTTAGGTTGCAGAATGCAGACCTCCAAGGACGAAGCTACTTTTCGCAGTTTAAACAACCTCACCAAAAAATCCATAAAGACAAAACGGGAGTGATAAATTTTTCTAAATTGGATAGATTAGTAGAAACTTGAAATTAGTCATGGTTTGAACAGAATTGAAGATTTTAACTTGCCATAAAGGTGAAGAATTATCCACTCCAAATTTAGGTCCAAAATTAAAAATTGTAAACTTTTTGAAGAAAGGAAGTCAAGACGTTGCACTAACAGAAGTAAATAATGGAGTTCTGGTTATTGTAATGAAGTAGAAAGAGTTGGGAAATTTTGGCGGTCGCGTGTCTGGTCTGTTCAGCGAAATACGATCATCAAAAAAATACTGCAAATTCATGCCGTCAAGACTCAGTCAACTGATATTACAACTAGGATCGCTTCGACGCGAGTTTTGTGACAACAAATAGGACGAAACGTGAGAGACCATGAAGGTTTCGTGTACCCCTTGGTGAGCAAATTATAATGAAAAATAATGCATTGTTTTGTTAATAGTGTGAAAGAAACGGTGTTCATTAGATAAGGTCAGTACATTGCTCTAGGACATACACCATCGCTAGATCAATTAAGCTGTCTAAGGCCGATACGATGTAACGCTTCGATTCACGAATGAAGAAGCTTGTTAAAACAGTTAATTGTCTATTTGAACGCCACATTGTTTTTTCTTTTGAGCCAGTTCTTCAAACCACTGCTTGGCCGCACTAGATCTCGTGGCAGATGTTGAGAAGCCATTCGATTGCCTCATCGTCCCGAACCGTCAGACCGTGCACGTGGACGCATTTTTGTTGTAAAATGTGGGGGAACAGCTTGGTGTGAAACCAATATATTGGTTGGGTCGATGCAGAAGTGATGTTTTATATTTACATCTTCCCAATTTTATTTCTAGAAGTGTTTTGAGGCAACACTAATCACGCTTTGTCATTGCAGATGATTTACATTTTAATATACTTAAATTTGTTGCTGGACACGGTACTGCAGTTCAGCCTGCTCCCATTAATATCGTATCTGGATGTAAACAAGCACGGCAATACAGTAGAACACATCAATTGGGTTTTATTAGAGCTGTCAGTTGGAGTGCACAAAATCCTGAATCGCATTGGTCGAAAGTGCATATCACTCTTAAAGTAGAACACTTCAGTTTTCATGCATTTTATAGGTGTTGGTTACAGCGCTATTTGATGTCTTTTTCAAGTTGATTAGCGTTACAAAGACGATTTTTTTCTTGCACATTTCCGTTTTTGAAATAACTACAAATCTTTTTAATGCTACTGGGCGGTATGCATGCAGACCCACCCCTACCAAAATCTACATTGACATCCTCTTACCAGCAGCAAAAACATTTTGCCTAAAATTAGCGTAGCCTATTTCACAAAATGATTTCATTCTATTTTTACTGTCAGTGGGTGGAGGATGTATCCTTTCAATCTCCCCTTGTTAGCCCCTGCATACATACCCACACAGAGTTGTAAAAAGGGCTCATTTTGAAGCCTGAACCCGGTCCGAGGTTACAAACCCGACATCTATTTTTGAAGCCCGATTTAGGCCTGAAAGCCAAATTAACCTAGAGAGTTAAATATGCGCATTGCGCAACTTCAGAGTAACAAAAACACTGTGAGCAGGTGTAGTAGCAAATACACGGTTTATCACACCGAAAATAGCAACCACCTTGAACAAAACATTGGCATAATCCGGCGCAAACGTTGCATGTTAGTCAACGATAATACTGCTGGATATAGTGTTTCTCAAGACAAAAAGAAACTATCACGAAATTATCTACAATGGCGCCATAGACATAAAAGAAACTTTCTAGGATAGCTCTGTAGATATGAAAAGCCTGTTTGTAGGCTTCTTAAAATAAGTCAAGAATCGCGTGAGTGATTGATTTTTTCGACGCAACGCTATCGCCTGCTAATTTCTTCACCGCTGTCGCCTTCTCGAAAACAGTGTGAGACTAATCCCGGCAGAGAATAAAAACACGGCTGTGTTTGCAACCACAATTAGTCTAGGAAAAATCACAAACACTTCACTCACAGAAGTTACCGTGGTGAGCACAACAAATCTGTGTCACGAAAGAAAACAGTCGTTACTCTTAATCGCAGAGGGTAGCTCGGGCACCTACGGATGAGCCCGAGTAATGCGCTGGAAAAGAGAACCTATTCGTGAGAACGCCTACTACAAAAAAACACGAAATCAGAGCCCACTCATTGATTCCTCCAACGCATACAGAAAACCTAGTGGTTGTACCGACCAAATTCGAATGCTATCTTGTGATTCAAGTGACCTGCAACATGAACACGAAAGGCCCGACATGAAACAAAAATATATGAATACTGGCAAGGCCCAATGAAAAGAGGTCGCGTTAACAACCTTGATTAGTGATATGGGTGGTGGCACATATATACAAAGAAAGCTCACGTTCTACAATATAAAGCGTAATCGACGACTTCGGCCCGAGTGCCGGAGTGGGCACTGAATAGACTATATGCATATTCAGTTTGCGGAATGCCCTATGTATCTCGAGGCCCTACGCCCTTAAGCGTATTAAGCCTATTGATAAATCTGGCCCTAACTAGAACAAAATTACGCATCGCATCACTTTCAGTAAACCGCCAAGAGTAAAAGACATTTCTTGCAACTGATCTTTACACGCACTTGTCATGTTAGTACAAGCAAATTTGGTAAAAGCACACACTCGTGTGCAGTAGGTGACCATGTAGAGCGGGATCCCAGAGGGTCTAAGTTAGTTGGAAAGGTAACCAATGTATACTGGTATCACATCATCTACAGTAGTACGGCTTCCTATACGAGGAACTGGTGGTCTGCCGTGTCACAGCTGGTGGGTGTGGTCATATGGGATGTTTAACCGCACCCACAAAATTGAGCTAGATCATCTGGAAAGGTAACCACTTATAACCTGTTGCAAGATGTCCAGCATAATCCCACGAGTAACAAATGAGCAATGCCAGACGTTTCATGTGGTGGGGCGCCCCCGCCAGACCACCAAAATAACTCCCACAACTGAGCTAGATCACCTTGAAAGGTAACCACTTGAAACCTGTTGCACAATTTCCAGCATAATCCCAGGAACACTAAATGGCCAATGTCAGACGTTTTAGGCGGTGGGGCACCCCCGCCAGACGCCCCAAAATGGCCACCCCAAAACTGAGCTAGATCAACTTGGAGGATAGCCACTTG
>JGI24022J15233_10005515_pt1 | contig 13434 bp, 11 predicted proteins | sample Ectturendosymbi2_FD_15233 | JGI IMG/M metagenome (IMG submission 15233) | reverse complement strand
CAGTATGTTTTCTTCCTAAAGACCTCAAATTCGAACATGGGGGGCCAAACTTGCTTCTTGCCCCGGGAGCCATCTAACCTCGTTACGCCACTGTTTGCGGACCATCTGGTTCCCACGGACACCATATTGGCTATCCCTGCCTTACAGCAACAGATCATCTGCTACCCAATCGGTAGTTTCCTCCGTAACATCTTTACCAATCGCAATCACCTTTTGATAATGTAAAGCAGCTTCTTTAAAGTTTTCAAAGACTTGTTTGTAGTTCCGATCTCTTGATGAAATGAACAAAATGTGGTGGAAAAGCACAGAACCCGAGTGAAAATGTACGGCATACTGCAAGCATAAAGATCAAACGCAAAGGTGAAATAACTCGATCAAAATGTGCCTGATAATTTCGCAACACAACAAATCAAATGAACTGAGTTTGTATCACTGAATTTCAATAAAGAAATTCAAGCAGCCTACCAGTACCACTGCGTTTTTGTTTGTGATCAACAAAAATTAGTATTCTTTCGCCAATCAAGTCTTTGTTGATTTTTTCAGATTTATAGAAAAAAAGCTTCACAAATATGTATGATCCGGTTACAGTGGATTGAAAATGTTAACAAAGTATAAGAATTGAAAGAGTACAAAAACGGGCAGTCATGGCACATGTTCACTTTTGAAAAACCAATTTCGATCTTACTTGTTTCAATATTTTGTAAAGCGTTTACTCTATGTTGAGACAATCGCTGCTTTTTTATTATCTACTGAAACTCTGAAATTATCTGAGTCATGACGGAAGGAATACAAAAGTAAGAATTTGGTGTATGTAAAGTTAAAAAGAATCCAGACTGATGATACTGGTGAGAGAGATTTCCTTGATATTTCGTGAGTATGAAAACGTATTGATAAAATTGTTAACTAAAATTATTAGGGTAACCAAACGTCAAAAATGTTTCTGCCTTTTAAAGTTTATGAAACACAGACCAAATATCACGCTAATACCATGAGCGACTCCAAAGTTATTCAGTCAAAAATTATCCTTAGATCAAAAAATTCTGACGTAATAATGGATTCGTTGCGACTTCCGACGTAATAATGTTGTTTTGTCCATTACTGGACGATTAGGCAAAGCGTGGTAAGATCATACAGTATTTGGTAATTGCTCAATCCATTATGCGTATAGAAACTTTAGAGACAATAATGTGAAGCAGTACTTGGTACTGAAGTGTAACAATGCAGAACCTTCTCAGTGACTTCAGGATACCTACTGACATTGGATGTATCTCTTGTGCTTCTGGATTGATTTTCATTTATGGTTTGTTGCCCGCAGGGTCTTTCACACTTTTGATTTTTATTTCATTGCAGCAGAAAAAAAATTTTAACCTAATGAACAATAACCTATATGTTTGATTTTTAATATATTTTGCAATTCTGAATTTCAGTTGCAAACGCATGAAATTAATAGGTCAAAATGAAGTCAATATTTCCTAATTATAAAGTCAAAATTGTGTGTTTTTGGGTCAAAAATTTGGTCGTCCTAAAAGTTAACATTTGAATGGCATTAATGTATTATTTATGTGATGTCCTGCAAATGGCAAAATTAGTATAAATCCTGTTATCCTGACCAGTTGATCACATTTCAAAAACTTGCAGATGACGATAGAACGGATTCTGCTCTGGTTTTCTTAAACATTAATATGCGATCTTCGGCTTGTATGCTCCGGGCGAAAATGCTTTGAATAGTGCTACTTCATCGAAAATGGGTTTCGTTACAAGGCAAGTTGTGTAGGACATGTGTCGTCGTATGTAGGCCAATATGTTGGCTACTCATTGGCTTTAGCAAAATAATTCACCCTAGCTTCCAACTTGGCGAGCAAAATATCGAAAACTACACTGTTTTTAAATTCGCTCAAGTGTTTTAATAGAAAAATAGAAAAGATACAAGTGATACAAACTGCATAAGCATCGTCAATTCGCCAATTCTTTCTCAGGAGTTTTCGCCAAAGCAAACTTCTGCATTTTTCTTACAAAGCTTTTCGCGATGTAAGAAGGTGAAACAGACAACAACGCTATGTAAAAATGATAGCCCCACTTATGTAAGAATGTCTCGAAACAAGTTAAAGGCAAACAAATCCAGCTAATTATTGCCCAGTCAGTATGTGGACAGCCATTTGTTTAGATTTTAAGCGTTTGAAGGAAATCAACTCAATGGACATCTTGGAGTGATTCGTAAGTGGTTCAAGAATTTCATTTTCTCTATAAAGAGTTTGAGTGAAACACAGTCTGCACCTTACCTCTATCAAGTCGTGTTTGTAAACGATGGGAACTGTTTCCTTTTCAACGAACTCAAGCAGCTTTTCAAAGTTGGTGTTGTCTCCGTCATATACTTGCTTTATTCCGTCTTCGAACTGCAACAAAAAGAGCGGTATAAACAATGAAACCTGGTCATTCTTAGTTCAACAAGGTCTTAAACTTTTTTGTGTCTGTGTATTAAGAATCCTACGTACAACAAAAACAAGTTTTAAAAAAGAATACCCTTTGTGAACAACGTATGCCCATACCTTGACAGTGGTTTGATCTCAACTTGATTTAATGTCTTGTGATCGTGACGTCAAAACAAATACACTTAACATAGACGAATGGTGAAAAGTTTGCTTAAATACTAATTTTTCAAGTGTTTAGGCAGTTATACAAAATCTACTAGTAACAATTCCAAATAAGGGATGAATAATTTTTGAAAAATTTGGCAAAAGGGTCTTTTGCGGCTAATTTCATCAGACATTGGGTGACAAAATTTTAAGATTTTGTTGTATTTTAATAAGATGATAGGACTGATGATGCGTAGTGTTACGTGAAATCGACTTCCTATTAAAAATTTGCGATTAATTCCTTGCTTCTTTCACCTGTGGAGTGAAGTTACTTGAATACAGATATGCGCAAGTTTGAATCATCACAAAAAGATGAAAGCAGAGCCCAATCGGCTGATTCCTCGAAAGCCTATAGAAAACCTAGAGCTTTTATTTGACATTGGGTGACCATAATTTCATTTTTATACCTGGCACAGGCGCAATTGAGACGGTGGCTACAACACTTTCAAATAACAATGATTGCTGTTTGACTTTGTTTTTCATCAGAATACAATGTGGATATTCCTGAGATAACTCACCTACAAACAGTGAAGAGCTATGAAAGGTGATCGTTTGTTTCAAAACGGCAATACAAATGCTCACATCTCATTGTCATCGTTCGCTTTATCCATTGTCATTTTTTCCTCATATCTTTATAGCTACCGTGTTTTTTGGGGATAATCAAAGAACACTAGAGCACGAACCAAAAACAAGATGCTGTGCGCGTCGCACGAGGATGTATTTTGTCAACACTAATTCATGCATCGCATACACAACAGAGTCAAGAAATTGTTAGACTGCTTCAACTTTTACCTTTTTGAAAACAGCTATAGATCCACTGATCAAACCAAGTTCTCGACCAAGCTTTGCCGATGTTACGACCGCAAAACGTGGCAAGGTCAATCTTGGGTCATACACGTAGTACTCGCTGACTCGGTAGAAGTTGTTGTACGCTTCTGTAGGTACTTTCTACAGAGAAAAATAGAAAAAGAACCGCCTACGCTTTCATTCCGTTTAGAAACGTTTTTAGCTCATGTGCTTGCTGAATGTAACAAACAAACATTTATTTTAATATAGGAAAATCAGAGAAGTTTGAAAAACGTGAGTCCGTAACACGAGTATTTCATAACAACCCGAGAATTGATCGAAAAAGACAGCACTTCAGATGAAAAGATATGACTTACCCCAGGAAAGCAGGCAACAATAACAGTGGTGTTTTCTTTAAGTTCTTGCAGCTCAGATGCAAGATTAATTTGCAGTGGAACGTTCATTGCAAGCTTTATCCAAGTAAGGATGTGCTGTATTTCAAATTTCCCTGTGAATTATTTGAAATATATCGTTTAAGAAAGATGTTAAAATTTGTAAAACGATGATGCAATGTGGGAAAAAGCAAAAACTTAAGCTGCACCGGACTCTAAGTTTGAAGAAAGATGTCAAGCAAAACAAAGAGTACTATCAGTATTATCACTAAAAGTACAACATCCTCCACCACACCTATAAGCAAAATACTGAAAGCCAAGATAACATACTGAACTGGCAAACAATAAACTGGCAAGTATGGCACCCGAGTTAATTCAAGCGTTTCGCAAAAAAACAGCTGGATCGCACTTGGCTTTGCGCGGAAATATCTCCGCTCCTGTACGGGTTACGGACCTGGTCGAAGTGTCAAAAGACGCGGCATGTCTTGTAGTTTGCACTCGAAAAAATTTTTTTGGTTGGGGGGTGCGGGTTTTTTGTAAGTGACGTCATAAGTGGAGGACTTTTTGGCCACCTTGGCCAACTTCACCTGGCCCTGGGCGCCAACCGTTAGACGGTAGTATTTCGCTGAAGTTTTTATTGGAAACTAGGCTACAACCCGAGTCTTTCGATACTTTAGATGACCTGCTGGGGTTTTGGGCTCCAAAGTTATGATCTAAGTTAGTACAAATTTTGGACTAATTAGATAATTAATTAATTTGTTTATTTAAGATCATAACTTTTGAACCAGAAACGCTAGAAAGTTATTCAAAAGCTCAAAAGACTCGGACTCGAGCCTAGTTTCCAATGAAAACTTTAGCGAAATACTTTGGCCTAGCGGTTGGGCCCTAGGCCAGGCAACACGAGCCAAAGTGGCCCAAAAACTACTTCACATATGACGTCACTCACAAAAAATCCGCAACCGCCAACCAAAAAATTTTTTTTCGAGTGCAATCTAGAAGACTGTCCGATCCGTTTGAGCCCTTGAACAGCTCTCTAGCGCAATCGGCGGAGGAGCTAGTGTGGCGGCCTGAAGGTGGCGCCACATGTAAAATAAATGGTCACCGCTAGTAAGTGCTCGGGAGTAACAAGTCACTGTGATAGTCACCACAAGCGAATTATCGTAGTTCACTTATCCCTATATAATGATAGTGCAACCTAGTAGTACTAGAGTGAAGTCAGTGATGGATCTCTATAGCTGCTGGTTGCTTTCCTGTAAGGTTCCGAATTGCCATCTTTTTCTTGTGCTTGCCTCAGTAATTCAAGGCGATGCAGTCAACTGCAACACTAGGACGTTGGTAAGGCAACTGACAACTGCTGGCTTTAGCCCGAAATCGAAGTACGAATATATCCAACCCCGGCTCTCAAAGTCTTAAAATTTAAACCATATCATTGTTGGCGATGAAAGCTTAGTCATGGACAACTCGTCAGTCATTAGAAGCAAAAGGAATAACACGCTCTACTTAGATTTCCTGAAACTTCATCAACATTAGCACAATCCAAGTAAACTCTGGGTTTATCTCACAACAAGTTCCCGCATTTCGCAGAACCATAACTACGAAAATAGGGGAGTGCTCAACAGCAGGAAGCAATCTTTAGCATATAATTAAGACCTCTAATTTATAACAATTTTAGGACATTGTATTTCATGTTTAGGGCAAATCAACTAACACAAGGTTCTAGTTTATTCAAACAAGACGCAAAAGTTGGCACACTGGGCTACTTCAGTAATTGCAAAGTCTTTATCAAGTCATACTTTGTTAGTTTATGAGCTCAAAACCTTGATCACTATTTACTCCTCTGATATCTTGGGCATGGCCAAAAACACTTCCTGCCCGGCCAGATAATATATTATGGCCAGTTAAAGCACAGGGGTTAGAAAATGATATTTTTAGAAGTAGCAACCTAATGTGTCATTGATTCTTCCATCAACAGAACAACACTTTTCATAAAAAGTGATTTTTTGCTTTATATAAATACTTCTCACTCATTCACGAAACCAACATCCAACAATCTTCGTAAACCATAATTGTTTGCTTTACTGAAATAATTGTTACACATCATCCTTTAAACCAAAATAGTTTGCTTTCGACCATATTGCTACTGGGGATATTTACACTGTATCGACATTCAACAAAACAATTGCGCTTCCGATAGCGATGAGCTGGTGTGCATATTAAATTTTTTTTGCGGATTTCAAACAGGACTGAGTACTTTAGCTAAGTCTGGAGCGTTGATTCCAAAATAACCTTAGAGCCTTTCTATCACATCAATTGTTTTCACAAAAATCAATTGGATATTTTAGCGGTTTGAGGAAATAAGTAACGCATATTTCCCGATATGTAAATATGCATGTATTAAAAAAGCAATAACACACTGGCAGCAACATACATTTGTCTATTACACTGGTCGTCAAACTTTTGTTATGATGGCCTAAACCCTGTTTTCACATCGCATGAGCACACCGCAGTAGCCGTTACTGTTATGATAACTGATAACTCGGGCAAATTTTGCCCCGGCCCACAGCTGCAAGACTCGCGAGGCCCACTAAAAAACGCGGCCCACAGTTTGCCGACCATTGGTGCAAAGATTACGACACTGTTATTTTATGGAAGAAGCTTTCTCTTTTTGTATTTTCAAGAATCTTGATATGTTTCTTCTTCTCTCATGTGGCACCAGTTGTAATCTGTCATCATATTGGCGTTCCACCAACCTCGACATCGTTTCTCCACGGTTTTAAATCTTGATGGAAACGTTCATTTGCTCTTGACTTATAGCCCCTACATTTTCTAGAAAATCGTCCGGATAACGTTGCAAAAACTGCACTTTTACACTCACATTACTGCTCAGTTTTTTAAAATGCGCAAAGCAACTATATTTAACAAGTTCATTACGATTTGTTGATTTTGATTGCCCAAAAAGTTGCTCACAACTTGGCTAAAAGAAATTTAACTTTCTTATCGTGATTCATGGTTTCGATAAATTCCTCGTCTTTAATCAGTTGTCTTACTTGTGACCCAATAAATATTCCTGCATGCATCTTTTCATTGCTCAAAAAAGGGAAGTGTTGGCAAATATACCTACAAGATGCTCCATCCCCGCCTTGGCTTTTCAAACATTGCTTCATTAGATCTATCGACATACCTTGTGAAGTGTCTGCATACCTTGTGAAGTACCTATAAGATTGCATACCTTGTGAAGTGCCTAGGATTTCTTCTGATCACCTACTTTGTGGCTGAAGTATGCCAATTAAGCTTTTTTCACAAAATCATTGACGCTCTGCTTTTGCTTTGGAAGAGTGCACAACATCAACAAACATACAATACTGGAAAATTTATTATGGATTTTTTATTTTCTCAAGAATTTTGTAGAAATCGGTGGATTTTTCTGAATTTTTCGGCTATTGACAGCACATAAATGAATGTGAGGATTGTTCAAAGAAACTAACCTGCAATTCCACATCACCTAGATTCATGTTGTGTGAAATTGCTTAATATGACGTCATACTTACGCAAGAGAAATATTGGAACAAAATAGTTCGGCTGAACCTGAGTGGTCTCTACTGCCTGATGGACTACTGTAGTCCGCAATAATTTGTGAAGCTTTGTGTTTAACCAGAATTTAAAACGTTTTCTTGACTATTTAAAATGGGATAAGAATAGATACAGGCAAACTCACAGGTTTTTGAACTAAGTTAAAGAGATGGGAAAGAGAAAAGGTTTGCGTCACAGAAAAGAGAACAAATCCCCGTTTTTCCCAAGCATAGTGATCGCAAACAGAAAAACATAGCCAAATAAGTAAATGTATCAACTCAAACTGTTAGCGTTGTAAGAAAATCACTGGAATTGGGAAGAGAGATAGACAGTTCAAAGAGGATAATGTTGACGTAAGAGGAAAACAACACCTAGGCTTGACTGAAAAATCAAGGCAATGGCATTGAAAAATAGAAGAGCTTCATGTAGAAACTTTATATGGAATTGGCAAATGAGGGTATTATGGTGGAAAAGAGAATCATCAATAAACATCTTCTGGAGCAAGGTCTGAAGCTATACAGGCCTGTAAAAAAAACCGTGATCAACACAGAAAATGAAGCAGGCGAGATATCAGTGAGCTGCATAGCATGAAATTGGACATCAGAGGATTGGTTCAAATTGAAATACCTGATAAAGCTTAAAAGTGATTATAGAAAAACTTTCTTGATGTTGATAATGTTTTTCTAAAGAATTTATATCAAACAGTCAGCCGGGCTAAGCTTCTTGGAAACATTTGTAGTCAATTTTCTCAGCCAGAAATTGCTACTGAGGAATGAGGATGATGCTTTAGGAGCTGTTCAGGAACAACCTGTGATGATTTCTATTCATAACATACTGACAATCTTAAATAGGATATTTCTTTGATTCAGGTTATTTTTTCAAATAAATCAACCACTGCAGTACTCGATGATAGATGCAGACAGTTCGCCAAAGGTCTGGTGAGGAATTTCTGCCAGCATGTTTGAAAAAACAGTCAAGTTTCCTGCCAAGATCATGGTTTGGGAGGCAATATTGGTTCATGGAACCACCAGATTACACATAATAGAAGGAACCATGAACCACATTAAATACGTAGAATTGCTAGGACGCCTGCTACGCCAAGTTAGGGAGTTGTTTCCTGGCTCTGACTTCATTTCTTAGCAGGATGGCGCTCCATGCCATACTGGAAAAATCTTGATGAAATGATTCAGGGATGACAAAATTAGGATATTAAAATGGCTTGGAAAATCTCCAGATATGAATTCCACAGAAAATTGAAGGGACATCCTCAAACATGAGATTCATTCAGAACCAACCACAAACAAGCAACTAATCACAAAAAGAGAGCTGACATAGCGTCTGATAAAGGTGTGGTTTTACAGCGAAACGATAACTACATTTCGCAATATCCTTATTTAAAGCATGCCTAACAAGATCAAAGCTTTAAAAACCTCCAAGGGAGGCCAAACTAAAAGCTGAACTACTTCAACATGTGATGACAACGTTTTCAAAGTTGCTTTGCTAGTTTCATAACGTTTTTGAAGTTGTTTTGTTAGTTATGTTGGCTATGTGCATGAAAAACACGTTTTTTTATGGAAAAATACAAAATCCATAATAATTTTTCCAGTACTGTAGCAGCAAACATCTGGATGTACCTTCTTCGTCTTCCAGAAGTACTGGTCACTGGCAACAGTATAATAAACTGAACAAATTAATAACACGGATTCACAGAAGACTTTATGACAGGATATACAAATATGAAATAGCTTAATAGATTTGCCTGCATGCACTTTAAGTAGTTTAGCACAGAGTACTCAGGGCGTGTTAGTAGCTTTTAAGAAAAAAATTAAGCTAATAGTTTTTTAAACTAAAAAAACAATAAAAAGCTATATTCACTCAAGGCAAAGTGTTTTGAAGCTTCGTCTAACTAGTCAAGCTGCGAGTTGAAGCGGTTATCCCTTGGTGCTCCATCGAGTGAACAACAAAACAGTAACAAACAACGACACGATGTTGGTTGAAACAAATTAGAAAGCTATTACAAATGGCGTTGCATATTGAGACTACTACAACAACTAAGGCTTGCTGTGTGTATTTGCAAAATATTTTAACCATTTGCGTATATAGGACCGACGCAACCAATAAAAGCGACAACAGAACGAATGTTGCTATGCAATATCTAAAACTAGCTGATCGAAGATCGTTCGATTGCAGCTCATCGCAAGGTGATAAACGAAAACTGATAACAGATTTGCAATCAGCACCTAGGAATTATCTTGATACACCTTTTACTTGTAATTCAGCAAAGTTGATGCAGACTGGCGTAACAAAAAATCGTGTTTATGCATAAAGATCGGTCGGTCGTGGCTAGGCACATTGTGAACATAAGTGTAGATAAAAGTGTTGTCTGTCGGCTCCTTACCGTGGAAATCGAATCGCTTTCCATTTTTGAAAAGTCTCAATGTAGGCGTTTGCACGACTGGAAACTCCCTGATAACTTCGACCTCACGTTCGGCATCAACTTGGCCCACATGAACATCAGGATAAGAATGGTCCAGCTGTTGTTCCACTTTTAAAATGTCTTCAGCGACTTTTTCGCTTTCCCTGTTTCTACCATCTAAAAATATCATTTCGTTAACCTCTGCGGCTGTTTCAGTTTAAAAGAAAATTGTCAGAACTAAGCCGAAAACTTCTGCGTTTCATGAGATTAATGTAGTTGTCCTAATGTTTTGCTCATGAAGAATGAATTTATGTAAAGGAGCAAAACATCATCGAATTACGCGCACAATCAAAATTTTTTAAGGTTTGAACTTGGTGACAATTAAGACATTTTGAGAGACCACAACTATTAGGGCGTGTGCTGATTGATTACGTGAACCGCAAGTCAATTCCTAGGATACTCCTCATTAGGCTACACTCCACGAATATTTGAGAGCCACCACAAATACAGATTTTACAGTAGTGATTTAGCAAGAGAGATCCACAAGGAAGCTGGTTTGCAGAACGTTGCATTATACAGAATGTTTTAACGTTTTAGTCAATCATCACATTTTAGTTTGGTATTTGCTAGTTAACTCTCGCTTGTTAAACTGACATTACTTACACTTAATAACTCATGCAATTAGTCCTTGTCATGTCTTAAATTCCCAGCCATGGATGAAAATACTTTGTAGGCATGCGCAAGAAAACCTCAGCAACAGAAATTGGTGACGTGCTTGATTGTATACCGTGTTTTTCTAATGCATTACTTCTCAAACAGTTGTTACTTCCAAAAATTTTGTAAGATCTACTGTACATTTCTAGGCGAAAGCATTCGATTTTCGTTTGCTCTGGATAAAATTTTAACACTTCTTTCACACTGAACTCACTTCAACACCCCTGTGGTCTCATTGGACTGCTGCTTTGAGTGTTTATTTACAAATCCCGCCATGTAAAATGTTTGACTACGTCCCTTTAAGAAGGAAGCAAGTTTATCTTGAAGACCTGCAGAGATAGGGGACCATAACCGTGCAACAGCCATTCATACTCAGTATGTGACATATATGTAACTTGATTCTGACAATACGGCATTCTTACATGACTCTCAAGCGGTGCTAAGGTGTCGATTTGGCAGGAATGATTTGGTATGGGACATCTGAACTTTGGAATCGTCACCAAACGCTCTTCATACTCTTGTTTGAAAGTTTTCTTAATGTATGGACCTTGCAGAGCTCAAAAGCCACGCATCAGTAGGCCCACATATTTCTGCACATTTATTAATTTTTTTTGATATTAAGTGTTTCTCTACATTCGTCGTTTTCTTTTCTGGTCTGTATGTATCTGTATATCTCGCTCATGTGAATCTTCCTGCATAAAGCCTGCTGTGATTTGCGTCAACAGAATAAAGGCCTCTTAACCGGAAGAATAGGAATAATTCAGCAAAACATTAGCCATATACTATATATTCAGAGAGTAATTACTTAAATATGAGTAGATGGAAATGTAAAAACGTGGAAAAATTTGTAGCAATTTTCAGGGATTTCATCAATATTTTCTACATCTTGACAAAATTTTACATGCTGCGGCAAAGTTAGAACACCACTACAAAAGCGGAACTCTACTACTAACAGGTTTAAACGAAATATTTTTTATTTAAGTACCCCTCTGATTGGCTTGAGTCAATTCACATGAGAAAAGGGCTGTCGCTGCACACGGTCATTCTACAATTTTGTCATCAGGGTTGCAAAGTACTTTTGTTGACCGGCGGATATGAACTCAAAACTTGCATGCAGTATATACCGATTTTGCTTCATGCCTCAAAACAAACTTAGACTTAAGTGTTTCCAAACTACCTCAGCATAATATGCTACCGCAATTTTCAGTTGGATGGCATGAAGAAGGTATGCACTACTATTCCCTGGTAAACCTTTCGGGATGTAATGTATCCCATCCCTTTTGGGTTTATCCGCACCCGATTGTCACACGTGTTTTCCAGAACACTGGAACACTTTTTTCACGTCTATAACTATGCTTTGCACCAAAAGTCCAAGCTTTATTTTTGTTGCTTTTGGCTGTCGGCAAAAAAACCGGCAATGGGTTTAATGTGGTACCTTTTTTGCTCCACCAACCTAAGCCAAACCATTAGGGTAGCAAAAGCTCATCCGCCAGCTGTCCATAGATATTTCAATGCATTCAACCATTAACTCCAGTTTGGGATTGTAGACGAGAGAGAAAGCGTGTTTAGCATCCACAAGTCACAAATAGAAATTTGATGCGAAAAAGTAAAAAGTACTTACAGTAAAAAACCAGCACGAATCTATACTTCATCAATGCAGCCAGAAAACAGTGTTCATCTAAAACAAGAATTCCGTTTTTTCTCGGAAAATACTCATCCTCCTTCCGAGCCCCAGCGGCGCAACAATATATCGCAACCAAAATGAAACTTTGAAAAACCTTCATTTTGCCAAATTCCTGCTGTGATCAACCTCTGGGTATCTACATATATGTGCCAACGATACACGTGTACTACAGTTGCAGCCCTTCACAGCGAAATCGTGTTGGAGCTTCATTGGATGGTCGCGCAACATGAAGAGATGCCTGTAAAAACATTACTTGAAGCAGTTAGTACGTCAGCTGTGCTACAGGTTGGCATAGGCGACACGTACACTTCACAGATGTCGTCGAAAAGGTATAACGTAGATTCGTGTGACGTTTCTATGGGTGCAGTGATTTCGGAAATGTGAAATGTCTTCAAAATAAAGCAAAAACAACCTGAAGTTTCAAGGTTTAAGCTTAATTTCGTGCTTTTGGTATTCACGTTTCTGAATTAACGTGATGCTTGAATGATGAAATTATGAAATGAAAAATAAAATAAGCATTAAATTTTTTGTAAAATCAAAAACCTTTGTCTTTTGTTGCACGCCCACCTAAGCTTGAATCTCTAAATGTTTTGATCACCTTCGGTATTTACATACAGAACAATGTTATTAAGCTCCTATGTAGATTCTTGCACAATACCTTTATTTCAATAGCCCTGGAAAGTGCGAGCTCGTTTTCCGAACACACCTTTATTGAACTCTTGACGTATGCTTGCATTTGTTTTTATTATTTGTTATCACGCAAGGAAACACTGAGCAGGACAACGGAAACGTAGTGGCACTGGCAACTGTTAAAATCAACTACGTTCGCGCAAAATGGGAAATGTCGCAGGAGTCACACGATGCTCACCGAACATCAAACACATGCTATATTCATATTCGTAGAATACAAATATATGGAGGGGAAGTGTGGGACCTACGAGACAGTGGGACCGAGGGAACACTTGAATATTCCGCCGCCTGTTGACGCGAGGTTGCTTTCACCTCCCTTTTCTTGCGAAGGAAGACAACGTGCCAGTTTAGGTTTTGAATTATGCAGATTTTTTACTTTTTAGGGTGCAAATCGTTCTTGCGAGGATCCACTTCCTAAAATGTTATGGAATGCATGAGCTAGGTTTGAGGCTTTGGTGATAATTTGCTTGGGAAAGAGTTTATTTCGCTATGTTTTGTTGGTTTTATCAGCCTCATTAACTTAACTACTTTCAGTGGCGTGCAGAGGGG
>JGI24022J15233_10005510_pt1 | contig 13437 bp, 4 predicted proteins | sample Ectturendosymbi2_FD_15233 | JGI IMG/M metagenome (IMG submission 15233) | reverse complement strand
TAAAGCAGTATTTCTCAAACTTTTTCATCTCGCGGACCCCCAAGTCATATTTTAATTTTTTCGGACCGCCGAATACTCTAAACCAGGGGTCTCCAAACTGTGGCTCGCGGGCCAAATCCGGCCCGCGAAGACATTTTGTGAATAATAAAAAATAACATATCTACGAAAAATTTGTTAAGTTGTAAGAATGTAGCTTATCCTGAAATAATCACATTGGTTAAGATGCCCGGCGCTCGAACGCCGCTATTGTGTAATAGCTTGTGTGGCCCTCTGACAAAAACGTTTAAAGACCCTGTTCTAAAAAATGAATAAAACAGTAGATGGCTTACACTTGAACAAGATATACAAGTTTTTTATTCACGTCAATGCACGTGCAAATTTTAGCAGAAAATTCTGTGGAGAGTGTGACCATTACATCATAAGAGTAGTACTGGAATTACGCAGTTAGGGGTAGAGGTGCATATCAAACTACAGTTGTGGTGCGATCAAAGCTGAATAACGGCCCAAATGGGCGAATAAAACTGGCTGACTTGCTTGATTGGTTTTTGGTTTGCGGACCCCCTAAAACGCATTCATGGACCCCTAATGGGTTCACGGACCCCAGGTTAAGAACCCCTGGCTTAAAGTGAGGCTGTCGGTTTTGGTTTGTTTTTTGGTATAGCTAACTTCGTAAAAACAACATTTTACCATCACGATTTAACAAGTGAGTACGTTTCACATAGCAGGAATTAAATATATGCAAAGAAATGTATTCGGATGTACTATAACAATCTGGAACAACGGATGATTGCTGGACGTTTTGCTACTTTGAGCAAACCAAAGTCCGCTCCGGGATACATTACAGTGAGCAGCGGGGTTGGTTGACTAGATGACCGCCATGGTCCGTCACCAATCCCATGGGGCACGGTGACAATCTCTGTTTACATTGATCAATCATTTTGCCATTGCATTTTCATTTATTCTAATTTCCACTGACAATTGGTTACTTTTTTGCATGATGGCTCTTTGTATTGTTTCTGCTTATTAGCTGAGTCATATGGAACAATAAACCAATTAACCAACACTTTCCGTGTGCACTCGAGAGGAAAAACATTTCTCTATTGTCACATAGCAAGGGCCAACATTTCATAAGCAACAAGTGCCAAAACAAGATATTGTAATTCAGTGAATGAATTCGCATTGTCTGCGTGTTGCGTGACAAAACATTGGCAAGGGACACTCGAGAGCTTATTTTACAAGAAGTTTTTCTTGACATAGTTTGAAAGCAAGTCAAGGTGTAAAATTCGTGATGGTGTAGAACAAATTCACAATTAAACTACATAAAACTTCTTTAGAAAACATGCTGCTCTTACAGTTCAACTTCGGATCATTAACTGCAGCCAGCGATGGACTGCACTGTCTGACGGTTCTGGATGATGAGACAATCGAATGGCTGCTCAACACCTGCCCCGAGATCTATAGTGCGGCCTAACAGTGGATTGAAAGAACTGACTCAAATGATGAAGAAGAAGAAGCAATAACGGTGGCAAACGAGGTAATATTACCATAAGAATAAAAAGAACAAACGAGACAGTGCGATTTACCCTTCAAGAAGCAGCACTACTGCTAAGATTAAAAACGACGGGGCGCTGAGACCCCTTTGTGCGCGTAGCCTTGGCTTCGATCGAAAAGCAAGACTTAAAATTGTCAAAAGAGGAAGGTCCTAGGTCAACCCATGATCGATAAGCATGCCTAAAGAGTTGCCCTTACGATTACAGTTGTCTTGGTGGCACGTTTTATCTGCAGCAGAAATGAATATTTTTGCCGGGCACTGCAACTATTGGCTCTCGATCCATTCTCACCAAGCAAGTCTATTATATTCAAAGGTCCTTTGAAAAACTTCCACTTGTTAGGAGAAGAAAAGAGTCGTAATAAGTATTCCATGGTGAACCAGGCAATGCAAACGCTCTCGACATGAGCTAAGTCTGGGTGATCTTCATCTTTTTTGTCTGGATCTGCAACAACCAGCAGTTCGAATAAGAAATGGAAACTTACAGAATTTAAGCAGGGAGCTTTAAATATTTTTAATTTGAAATCCTTGATTTTGTTGTAAAGTAGCGAATTCACACAAGGGCGCCAGTAGCAATATTTTGTCAGAACGGCTCTGGCATGGAATTGCAAACAAAATGTTCTTCATGCCGATATTCGTAAGACTGGTTTAGGTTTTTTGCGAAATTCAACCAGGCCCATAGCGGTGGGAATTAAGTGTAAATTATGAAACCGCCTTGTAAGCGCCAAATTTAACAAAAGATGTTCCTAAAACTGTACAAAATTACGCTAAAAAATATTTTTCCAAATTTTTTGCTTTCACAATAATAGATAACCGCGCAGTAAATATTAATGTAATACATTGAAATGTAATACGCTTGATNCTGGACTCAAGCTTACTGCTTTCATCGCTTTGTGCAAAAAAGTCAAGCAAAGATATGTTTTTTGAAACTTTTATTTCCAAACTTTTATAGACAAGGCTGCAATGTTTCGAAACAGTCATACCTTTGAGTTCTGATACGGTGTTCAGTGTTAGTGCTATGGTGGACAGAACGATGAAGAGAACAGACAATATGGCGATTATCTAAAAATATTTAATTTAATTGAACATAGCACTGATGCCCCACGTGTGCAAGATTTTGAGGAATCCAATTTGAGACAGAACTACAGTTCGTCGTTGATTTTTACGCCTCAAACGATCTCTATTTCGCATTTGACCTGGAGGTTGCTAACTTACACAAGATGGCTCCCCACATTTTTTCCACTCGAGAACATAATCTGAATCTAGAAACGATGGAGATTCGAAAAGGGTTATTTTACTTGCTTCTTCAACTGATAGCGACTGAGCAGAAGGCACTGTTGCTAAAAATCCATGTCGATCATTTATACCATATGTGCTTTACATTCAAGAAAAACTTAAATGTTCTGGGCTCACTCTTGCAATACACCATGTAAAAAGCATGTGAAACGTTTAAATTTTTTCTCGGTGCAACTTGTGTGGTGAGGAAAACTGAAACGGCGAAAGTGATTTCAAGAAAGCAATACTACACACCACAAAACCATCCTCTAAAGCACCTTTGCAGCAACTGACGAATCTGGTTTTTCCATCAGATCCCATATTTGCTTCCGTCTTGCTGCGCAGCACATTCCACGAAAATCGTCGCCTTGTCTCTCACGCATCATTTCAGCTTCTCGCCTGCAAGCCAACATCTTCTCTGACATTGGCCGGAAAATAGTTTGAGTTTGCAACCAACTGTGGGGTTTTCTTTTCTGCTGTGTTCAATCCAAAATAATATTTTATTTTTAGCAAGATTAAAGACAACTGTCATAAACCAGTAGCAGTTGCTTAAAGATTTACGCTTCAAGCGTAAAGATTGCTGTCAACCGTGATGTCACACAACTATGACATCTGGCACGATTGTCATTTTTTACTGTTCTATGTTTATTTTGACAACACAACCCAGAAAATGTTTTGAGAGTATTGTTTGAGAGGTTTCAAACCTGATATCGCACAAAAGTGTACGATGGTTGGCAAACGTAAACAAACATACCGAAACCTATGATTATCTCATTTGTATATTGCATTTTCGAAAAAAAATGTTTATCTTGTACTGACCATGTGGTACTTTAATTCATAGCGGGAGTGCAATGGTGTGAAGACAGATCTTTTGCTAAGATGATACTCTTCGAAGTTCAAACTATCTCAACCTAAGTATCGGGCACGCTTTCCTCTTTTTAAATAGCATCTGTTTTTTAGAATCACGCTCTTTAGAACTTTTTACAGGTGCTGCGAAAATGCAATAGAAGTTATTAGTGTGAATTCGTTTTGGCGCAAGAAACTTTTTAGTGTACTGCCAAATATATTTTTAACAACAACTATTCACCAACATTTCTGTTCTGTATGAGTGGCGAGTGATGACCGCTGACCTATACCTGTGGTGTTACGACCTGCGGGTGGTTGTTGGTCAATTTAATTTTTTTAAGGACATGCCCCGAGCAATGGCAAAGCCAGTTCGCTAGAGGAACGTACAAGTCGGTTGATAATTTTTTTGGTTTTAAAAAGTACTTGAACCGGGAATTTCAGCTTCATATTCTCTGCATTCCAGAAATATTTATCCACTCTTTCATTCTTGTTGAAAAAAACTCAAAACCTCATTGACTAACAGCGGAAGTGGGGAAAGTTATATAAAAAGATTGCAATTACATAGATGTTACAACAGTTCTCTTCCAAAACAAAAAGAAAAAAATCAACGCAAAAACTATTCGAATAACGCATTACTCTGTGTTGATGAGCAACGAAGTGCCTAGGAGTGGTAAAATATGATTGGTATGGTAAAGAATGAAACAAAACGGCTGGGAAATGTGAGTAAATCACAAACATTTAAAGACTAGTAATTCAAAGACGATAGAATAGGCTTCTGTTGATTCGTCTTGCTGGAAAGAAATTGAATTTTAGTTTTTTTAACGCGTTTTATTGGCAGAGGTTCAAGATAACTTGTACATGCCCACATAGTTTTATCAGCTTAAATGCATTAATAATCACAAATATTTTATTTGTTGCTCCTGTCTTGTGTGCACTAACACTTCATAACTTGCTTTGATCAGCTCGATAAGAAAATAAGGAAAAACAACAGAAATTTGTAAAATGAAGCCAGATTGCCGAAATCTTGCATCAGTGTATTTTTATAGATCTCTTGCCTGTTTTCTTCCAGTATTTGTTCTTTCTTTTGATGATATCGTGCTGCAAAAAATGATGTTTCTTTTGTTAACGTGAGTCAGTAACACTTGCACTACGCAGTCGAGTACCAGTATGAATCCAAGCAAATCTTATGCACCTGAACATGTGACCTTGACTTGTGAGGCAAAGATGTCACAAGGACGTTAAAAGAAGTTTCACGATTTTGCGAAATGAGAGGCTTGGTCCGTTCTGTAAGCAGACCAACCTGTATTGCTTGAAGATAAACGACTTCGCGAAACGTAGTTTTATTTACATCAGTACGTCCTTCAACCAAACGCTAGGTTTTTCAATTTTAAGTTGAGCATAAATAACAGAAAGTTGTAACTCTCTTTACGGCCAATGGAGAACCTCTCTGAATCTTACTCACTTTTAAACGTTATCGAGTGTAAATTTAGTTCAGAAATGAGCGATGAAGGGTTTGTTCAAGAATACAGTTAGACAACAACAAACCAAGAGCAAGCAATACAACTGATAGTAAAAAAAACAGAACGAAAGCTGAGCATTCGAAACCACAGAGGTTGACTGGATCTTATAATTTCTACCCGCTCAGTAATGGACGCGGTTGAAATGAGCTTGCCAAACGGTGAAAACTTTGCGCGATTTAAAAGTTCTCTGCTCACAAGTCAAGGTTTTTGAAATTTCTTATTGGCTCGCTAGCGTTTCGGCGAAGAGGCTTCGATCCATTTTAACTGCATTATTCATAGCTTATGGAACATCCAAAAGCGGTGCAAATGCAACCGTCTGGGTTATTCGCGAGTAACGTTCTGCACCAAGGCAATGCGCACATTTTGCGCTGTGTCGATAGATCTTGACTTTCTGAAGGCACCGTGCCAGCTAGGCGCTGATCATACTCGAGATTATCTCAGGCTCATAACTTGGAGAAAGGGCGAAGTACGCTTTCGTTTTCCGTATCGCAATCCAAACAATCCTTTAATACCACTTCAGCGTAAGTCAACTGAAAATCACAGGGAAAATTATGCATCAGCGACATCAAGCCTACTACAGGCATCAACCTGACTTTCTTTCTGGTGATTTTCACGGGTTTTAAACACCGTCACTCACTAACTATCTTTTTCTGTGAGAAGCAATTGAGGTGTTTTTCCAAAATGTTCATAAATGACTGGGTAACCATATGTTTACGTTTTCACGTTTTCGATGTACAGTAACTATTATAACAAGGTTTTGTTTGTGACACAGTGGGTAGCCAGCCACGAATTTGTTTTGGAGGGGGAATTTTGAGGGGCCAAAATGCTTGATTTTAGGCGAGCAACAGTATTTTTGTTTGAGACGCCCCTTCTCAAAGCACAAAATGACTAGATATGCTAAAATTTGGGGGGCATAGCCCCCTGGGTCCCCCCTGGCTACGCCTATGTTGTGACAAATCAATGTGAAGAAAACAAAAGTAGGAAAAATCGATGCATTGTTACCAATATTATTCAAGATGTCATACGAGTTTCTAGAAAAGCGCATCATCACCCTTTTACCATTTTTGTGCTCTTGTGTTATTCGATTATCCCTGTGATTTGTGCCATGAGTCTGCGGCAAACACATAAATAAAACAAATAGCTCGAACTGCTGATGATAATAGCGCACAATATGGTTTGCATTCAACGAAAACACTTTCACAGTTTACCTTGACAGCAAGACTCAATGTAGATATCATCGATCCCCCAGTACTCCAGCTCACCACTGAAGGCAAGGGCGCACAAATCTTCCGGCATGTGTAACTTACCAGTTCTGATTCAAAAAAACGAGATCTAAGCTGTTGCACATAACGGCTGAAAAAGTCACACTTTTGTATTGACGAGAGGTGGGATTATTTACTTTTTCTCGGTGGCTAAACTTTTTGAAAACAACGCCGTTTGTACTTGCAAGAAATCGAGCAGAAGACAAAGCCGTTTCACAGCCCAGTGAGAGAAGTTTACCATGTGAAATTACAATTTCAGTGACTACCTTTCAACAAGGATTTGTGCTTATTATTATTCTGAGAAACTGAGTGCATTGGCAATATTAATTTTAAGCCACACTTTCATGAATCAAAATAACTAAGATACCGCAAAACGAGAATTTATTTATCTAAGAACTACAGTGGTGTGAGCCTAAAAGTTCTAGGAAAAATTTCCTGTGGCTAAACGACACACAAATACAGTTGACAGAAAGTTTTTTTGTAAAATAATGCTGACTGCCATTTCAACTTCTTGCTGGTTACGTTAGAGGTAAAAGAACAACTTTTTATGTATCTTATTCGATATGTAGCATGGAAGCGACAGGGAGTTTTGTGCGATTTTCGATGCATTACTTGGCAAATTTGTATTCCATGAGAACACACTATTTTTGCATTAGTTTAACTTCAACCACAAATGCTTTAGTATTCGAAGCAAAATTTCAAAAAAATCGTTGAAATAGTTCAAAAGCAATTTTAGACATGAACAGCCATTTTTTAACTAGTATGAAATGTATACTAAGCACAAAAACTATCAAGATAGGAACAAGTTACTTTTGTCGAAATGCAAAAATTAAAGAAACATAGCAAATTAATAATCCACCGCATTTCTTCTATAGAGCTGTATCGACTTGTCCACTGGAATGGGATCGCCATGGGAATGCTATGTGATGGGAAAGTGGACTTATTTGCCCCATCGTTAGCAATTTGACGTCATATAACAGGAGTTTTTGGAAGTTGAATACCAAGGTTATATGCTCACAGCACAGTAAGTATTAGACGTGTAGGCGCAGTGTCTTGGCGGAGTGATGCGATGCCAGACCCGTAACCAGCTTGGGACACCAGGTGGGGCGAAGAGTTTTCTGAGAAGGGATCAAATTTTTAAACTAGGTCCAATAGTTTTAAACTATTTCCAANGCATTTTTCCAGGGGGGAGAAAATTTTTTTCAGGCATCCCCCTAGTTACGGGCTTGTGCGAGGTCCCAGAAGAAAAGATTGTTGGGCCTGAAGTGACATCTAAAGAAAGGGTCACCCAATTTTTATTGGCCCTTTCAATGGAATATTTGGGGTGTTTTAGCCGCGGTACCAGAGGCTAGACATTAGACATGAACATGATATGTAATATACTTCGGATTACTAGTTTCGCAAGAATCCCATGGGATGGTATAGAAAAAGTATTCCATGGGAAAGGCTAACAATAAAAACAAAACGTCAACTTCCGTCCATGATTGGCAAGTGAGTAGAGAATTAAAAAAAAGCATCATAATGCATTTACGCTGAAATTTTTGGAAGATTTTTTGAAGTTGCTACGTGTTCATTGCCGTGAAGATACAAAACGTAAAACGCATAGAATACAAATAACTGTTTCTGAATATTTTAAAGGTGATAAAATCACTTAATGTTTGCGTTTTATACTTTTTACAGTGTGCAGAGACACCAGAAGTGAATGCAAAATCTGTATCGATTCGTTAACTTTACCTATGTCATGTTATGTATCAGTTCTACACGAGCTCAGATTGGCTGGAGAGCATTTGCGCAACAGAAAAATGAGCATATTTAGTTGTCAGTCATGTTGCTTCCAAGTATCTATTTTTCAATATTACTCAACCAACCTGTAAAAGTTTAAAACCGGAACAAACGCTCCTGGATGTCTGTCGAAGAAGTATTCCTTCGTTACCGGATCATAATCATCAGCAAGCTCCAAAATTTCGCTTCTGCTTTCGCAGTGTCTCAGTCGTCCCAGGCGTGTTTTTGGAAGTTTGTCTAAAGTACCCCATCGAGCCTAGTACAATAAAAACTGATAATGGGATGCATATCAACGTTGTGTTGACAGTTAAAATTAAGAATTCCTGTAATAAAATTACTTTTTGAAGGCATCATAAAACCCACAGTCACTTTTGGCATGCTGTGACATCTGTCAGCAAATGTAAAAGCTCACAACCAAAAATTGCAGTCTTAGCAGCGACAATGTGTGATCTGCCATAACATGCATAAATACTTTTCATTCTATTTTTGGACCATAGTTCATGGTGTTTCACAGTCGCTTTTAGCCTTGACGAAAAATTTGTTGCCCCATACAGAGTAGCAGATAAGGTCTAGTATAAAACTAAATGGTTCAATGCACTTGATTATAAATTGATAGCAGCAAATTACCAGGTTAACTTGGCTGGAGTCAATGATTTGAATGAAACTACGTGAGACTTTAAAAAAAAGAACTTGATGAAGATGAAAAACGTTGTTTTGAAATGCTCAACATAGTGTTTTTCATATCATTTGTCTTTGCATTGTTGTTTCTTATACGAGTTTGGTGCCTTTTCAAGTTTTACTCCACTCAAACATCTTCCTTTCCGTTACTAACACTACAAAACAATTCACATGAGACTAGCTCACGTAATATTTATTTTTACCTCATGGGTCACACCGCCGACATTAAGCCGCACACGTTTCCTGTAAGATTCGTCCAATTCTCTGTCTATGCAAGAGTGTTTTATTTTGCGCTTTCTCGGTAGAGACATTTTGTGTTTCCTGTAGAGCAATAAAAGTAAAAGTTTAAACACAGAAAAATGACTGTTTTGCGCTAATTCTTTCTCATTTTGCAAACAGTTTAAGCTTGCATGCTTTTTCATACTGATTTGGTTCTGGCTTGAGCAAATATTACCTTTCACGAAGTCGACAAAGCGTCTTGATAGTTGAATTGTAAAACTAAAAACAAAAGTGGCGCATTATAAAACATACAAACCTGTCAGGCAAATACAATAGAAATATTGTTAAATGAACCTTGGAAAAATAACTTTTTTAAAAAAACGCAACACACGTTGATGCTTAGCAACAACCTCAAGGGAAGTTGATTTTTTTTTGTTTTGACTGTTATTTGGCATTTGGCTTTGAATTTTGGTCATGATATTAGTTTTTATTTTGTAAGAAATAGTTTTGTCAAAAAATTTGTAAGATTCACGTTTTAACACCCTGTGAAAACCTTAATGATTTTCCATTATTGGTGTGCAATGCCAATATTTAGCAAAGGATGAAATCTGTATAGACCTAGACAAACCCTGAAATAAATGGTACTGCTGAAAGCTAGTTGCTTAAGAGATGAGAAGGCAGTCTGGTAGCAATATATTGTAATAAAAGCAACACGAAATCTTTCGGGCAGCGTGAAGTAAGCTCTGGTTTTTATGTGGATGACTCATTTATTTACAAAATACGCCTTTTTATGTATATAACATATTGCAAACAAGACGTCTTCAGCTCTTTAATTGTCATCGAAGCGACTTATTAAAATGTAAGTATTGGCTTGTTGTGTACACATAGGGGTGCTGAAGACGTCTTTTTCTGCGGGCGCAATGTTACCGTGGTATGCCTTTGTCTCTTCGTTGAAAAACTTTACGCAGAGTTAAACTAAAGCGCAGTCGCGATGACTTTGTTACAAACTGGTAAATATTGCCTTTGAATTCAAACAATGTAAAAACGTAAAACTACTAGAAATTACTAAAAGGCCAAGACGTCCGAAAGAAATAATATTTTTGTAATTTTTTCTGACACACAGAAAACTGTGTCTGTGTGATATCTGGGTCTAATATGTGCGAATAATGTACAGTCGTTTGCGGTAAAATCTCTGTCAGATCTCGGTTCCCCATACCTTGCGAACCGTTATCGTTTATATAACTTCAGACAGACATTGACTTGTAACTTGCTGAATCACCAGTGCGTGCATCTTTACAAAATATTACATTGAAGTCTTTCTAAGTTCCTTGATAAACTGTAAGTATGTCGCGAAGGGGGTCGAGGCCAGGCCAACAACCAGTTCCTTCCATTTCGATGCCTGCACATTGGCAACATGTAAAACTGGAGTTAGTCCATTTTTACTTTTGTTACCGCCATTGTTACTGTAAACTTACTAGGCATAGCTATAAACAGATTATTTTCTGATTATATCGCAGGTGCGCTGTAGTCCATAGACTATCGCAGGTGCGCTGTAGTCCATAGACCAGATTTTTGTCAAAAGTGGATAAGGCTTCCATATCTGTGCACTCTGAAACCAATATGTGGCGGCATTTCTGCTCAGAGAAGGCTGAACAAAAACTGCAATACGAAAGTTAACTATTTCATTCGGATGTGCGCAGCAGTCCGCTGTGATATTAGCTATCCTGACCATGACCGAGCTACCACAGTTCAATTCCTGGTCAATCTAGAAATCTCAGATTTCGAAGTCGTGCTGTGGTCTGTTGTATGCCATCGTGTTCACCAATGTGCAAATGCTATATATCTAAGCATACAGAAACACTAGTGCTTTTAAGTGGTGCTATATATCTAGCTCCACAACTTTGTTTATTAAATATTAGTGATCTGCGAGAAATGCTTTTTTGATCATGTAAAATCTCCACTTGACCTAAAGCTAAAACCTCAGAATTAATCAGCAGGTAAGTACAGTTTTGAGAATGTTAAAACAAACGCTACTTAAATGCAGTTTTTCAAACAGCACTGAATTGGGAAACTCTGCTACAGCTGTAAGAAGCGCATTGCGAAAAAAAGTTTACAGGTTCCTTTCTCGCTGAAAAGTTTCCTGCTTAAACGATCCAGTAACTTTTTGGCGTGCGATGTCAGCACCACACACAGTTTTTCGACTTTTGTCCCGGTAGTAAATCAACTAGAATCCAATCATCACTTACACCGAGTTATGTATGCGTGACCATACATTCATAAAAGAAGACGGTTTCCTTGGTCTTTTTTGCGCTTTCAGTTCTCGGGAAGGAGAAGCAGGGCACTCGGAATCGTACGATTTAGATTTAGGCAAAACGGACTTTTCTTGTGACTTGCTGTTGGTCTCATTTACAGAAAAACAACGCCTTCGCTGTTTTTCAACCTTCTTTCTTGAAGAGTTCGTGGATGCTTTAGTTGCTGAAGGTAAGAAAGCGTCTTCAGGATGGACTTTCTCTTCCAAGGCGGATGTGCCGCTCGTATCCAAGTACCTTCTGTCGAGCAGAGTTTTGCTTTTATCGGGTATTTCATTCAAGTTCATGGAGGGTAAAGAGGAACGTCTTAACTGCGATGAGGGAGGCGCCGAGGATATTGCGACGCAATCCAAATCTTGTCGCGATGTGTTGCATGGCGGCTTTCCGGGACCTTCCCGGCTCGCTCTAGGCTCTCTGCATTGAAGCATCTCTTGTCAAGCAGTGGATCACACGTTGTGAAGCGTGCCGTGACACGAACGGTCGACGGCAATGTTTTGCCGAGATGGACTCGTTTTTTTCAGCAAACACGTTAAATTTTGCATTTCCCAACAAGTTTTTGCACTTCATCCCCTATATGCCCAATCAGGACTGCAATAAATAAATAGAATTTCTTAACTGCGGCAATACCGTTCCAACTGACTCGAACCCTAAACAGTATTCCTCCAGTTTGTAACGCATGGTGTTACCCACTCTAAAAAACACTTCTAAAACTTGTTCAGAGGAAAGAGCGAGCGGTATTTACTGATGCTTTTACGTGAGCCCAGCTCCGGTTGGGCAATTTAGTGGAGGTGAAATGCGTTAAGAACATTCTTGAAGCAATGTACAGCCCGGGATTAAATATGTAGATAGTCGTATAAACATCAGAGTCCAATTTTGTATGTAGGTGAGAGTTGAATTATGATCTGAGTGAAATTTTTTTGTCTCAGTCCAAAATATCTTGGTTTCAATACGGCATGTTTTTTACTTTCAACCAAAACTGGCAATACTTTCAAGGCACAATAGTAACATTATGAAAAGTTTGACAAGGGAAACACAACAGATGTACCCACATGTGGTTCGTCTGCAGCCACTTTGCCGAAGTGGCGATTCTAGGATTAAAAAATGGATGGGGCCAGTGCGGGGCCAGGGAAAAAGTAAGGGCGCCAACATAAATGTCTATCTTGCATGCATGGTGATTTGTAATTGTTTTGAAGATTAAGTTGCTATGATTAACCGTATCAAATCCAACATAGGCTTGTGAATATCGTTCAATATTAACTTAGCGTTATTATTCACTAGAGACACCTAAACGCCACTGTAGATGCAATCACACACGAGTGCTGTTATGTCGAATATTCTGTGCTAACCCATGCAACTCCCACAGCACTACACATGTGAAACGAAACACCATTTTCTGCACACAATTGTGCCGACCTCACATGAACGAAAACAGCTCCACGAAAGTGAATACAATTCACATGAAAGCGAAATGTTTCCAACCATGAATTCCATCTTGACACAAAGACAAGCAGGCTGTTGATAGCCAACTAGTTTCGACAAAATATTCTTACTACAAAACAAATTTAAAAAAAATAAACCATCTGCCAACGGATTAGTGACTACTGACTAATCCGTTTTTTTTGGTAGCTTATGGAAATTTTGTGATTGTGGTGTGACTATAACAATGCTTTGCAACTATTACGAGTATAATGCCCATCTGGAGCGTTGATAGGGTGAGGACTATTCAATGCAGTATGCAATTTAACAACAGGGTGGTTTCGGCACCAGCTGCACCTAAAGTAGCATAGCAGCGCCACAGATGGGTGTGCTGTGCATCGGCGTTTTGGGCATGTACCTGATTGGAAGATGTAACAGCAGGCGTAAAACTTACTTTGCAGAATATTCCCAACAAAGTCTTTTATTTTAATATTCACACTGCATTATCCTCTGACTGAGTCTTAAAAGCTGACTTTTCAACAGTGACGTATATCTAGGGTATGGTAGGCGTGGCTCGTGGC
>JGI24022J15233_10005508_pt1 | contig 13440 bp, 16 predicted proteins | sample Ectturendosymbi2_FD_15233 | JGI IMG/M metagenome (IMG submission 15233) | reverse complement strand
TGTTCATATGTGCTGTTCATATTTCATATGTGGTATATTGTTGGATGATTGGAGTCTGATAGTGTCAATAAATTGTATGATGTTTAAGTAGGGGGCATGTTCCTGTTGCTGGCAGCTAGGGTCAGTAACATTGGCTATGGCCTTTTGTGTTATAGTCCCAAATAGGACCTAGCCTCGAGAATCCATGATTTAATTAAGTTATGTGATGGTAGCGTTAACAATAGTCCCTATAAGCGCTATGGTAGCATGTTTTTGTCCAAGTCTCTCATGGCTGGGTAATCTGAGCTAGGGTATTTGAGTCATGGAGGGGCATTGGCCGTAAAATTGGCTTCCAACGTGGGGCTCGAGGCGTCAAAAACACCCTATAAGGGGAGGTCTAGTAGGTACCTGTAATGGTCAGGCATCGAACCTACGACCAAGGCCTTAAGCGTTTTGGACTTAGAAAATTTTTGCGAAGTTTCAAAAGGCATTGACTTTGAACAGTAATTGCTAGCTGACCATAAGTCGCAGACCAATCGTTCTGGTATCGTTGAACTAGTAATGAAATGAACTTTCACACAGTCACAAAATTTTTAAGAAAATATGACCATATAAGGAAGTTGAATTTTGAAGTGGCCGTAAAAACTAAACTAAAAAGAAGTTTTCGAAAATTTTCGTGAAATCTTGTATTTTTCCGTCATATCTCTTTACTTTTTTAAAAAAATTACGAATTTTCGAAAATAAAATTTTTAGTGGGACTTAGAAAATTTTCGAGACAAACTAGCGACATTGTGACGTACATCGAGGTTTGCAGTGAAATGTTGCCTGGTTTTGGATACCCAAATTACCGCCGTCGGACTTGAAAGTTCCGATGTGAACTCTGGGACTTAGGATGATTTTGGGATAAGAAGATTACTTTGGCTTCGCGACGTAAGGGTTCCATGAATAGATGGAGTCAATCGGAGTATAATAAAGTATATATATGATGGCTTATGGAATCGATAAAAGAGTTTGTGCATGCATGCTTGAGGTGGATAGTTTGTAGTATGTAGTGTACAGTGAGTAGAAGGTGGACGAAGATGGAGTAACTGACAGGGCAGACAGTCTGCCAGAAACAGTTAAGTCGTCCTTAGTCAATCAACAGTTAGTTAGTAAAGACAGGCGACGTTTGACTACACTGGTTGAACTTCAATGGAAGGAAACAAGTCTGGTTATGCCGGACCAAAGCTATGTATACCGTATATAGTGAGTAGTGGGTAGTGAATAGATGAAATGCTTAGGCATGTAATTAGGGTGTGAATAAGAACCATCTGCAGTGTGTAGTGTTCACAAAGAATAATTAATGGCTTTGGTGCACCTGAAAGACACCTCTGGTAAGCAATTAAGAGATGAATGCTGATTAGGCGCATGTGTGGTAATAGAGAAAGCGCGGTGATGTCTACCACTGACAAGGGAGAGCCCTGTTTTGCCCTTGTGCAAATCCGGGAACCTGCGTTACGTAGTCAAGCCAATGTAAGGATGACAGTAATTCGTCATCTAGAAGAAATTGGTAAAGGTCTGTCAAGTAAATGAGACAGCGAAATATTGGATAAAAATGAAATCGATATCGGTGTCTTTCGGACTGCTGTGATGCCCTTAGCGGGATTGTGCTTAGGGGTGCAGGGATGCAGGAGTTTGTAAGAGCAGGGCGCACAACAGGTGCAACATCACAAGAACAATAGGGCTGTTCATAGTACAGCTGTTCGCAACATGTGGCTTGGGAAGTCCAACCCGACAATGCCTAAGGGAAAACGAACAACTTATAAAGAGGGTCATCCTACCCTGTCCCTTTGTGGAAAATCAGGAGTGACTTTACAGAGGCTGCAATAGAAGCTTCCTTTGTTTAACTGGTGGAGCTCCTAAAGCGGAAAGTATTCTGCAGGGGATAGCCTACCAGAGTCTGACTTCATGATTGGCCACTGTTGGCTGCTGCACGTTAAAGTTGGCAACCTGGTATGCACGTTGTTCGAACACACACACAAACATACATCCACATTAAAAATAGGGAAATAAATAATTCAAGCACGTCAATAAGATGTGTGAGCTAGCAAGCAAGAAAGACTTCCCCATTGGGAAGCAGAGAAATAGAGTGTGAATAGGAAAAAGAAGCGACTCTGAGTATCCAAGAGATGAGAGTGGCAGTGATCAAAGCGTGATCATGATTAGCCAAGGAGGAGTCGTTGATAAAGTAGGGATGGTGAAGTAGTGTGAATAAATTAAGAATAGGAGTGAGACTATGGTAAGGAATAATAAGTAAAGGAGGAAGATCGATGACTATTAAAGTACCCCTTTATGAAACAGGTTAGGGATAAAAAGTAAAGTTTATAAAAACTGGTGAAATCATGGCAAATCAGGACTTGTTTACGGAAACTCTAATTGAGGATGTAATCCGAAGTCAGCGTGAACTGGTGACAAAACAACAAGCCAGGAGTATGGGAGAGGAAATGCGGAATATAAATGAACTACCTGAATTAAAAAAAGTTACTGAGGAAGCGTTTGAGAGTAATGGAGTACCAGTGAAGCCTGCAGGAGAAGATTCTGCAAAAACTCCAGGATCGCTATTATGGAAGTCGTCATTAATGCAAAACTATGTACATGATTATTTCAAACGAACACGATTAATTGAGCCGTTAGATGTTGGCCGGTTGGCTGTGTATATAGGAGTGTCATACGAAGAACTAATGGATTATTTGAATATGGTGTATCCGCAAAGAAAGCGTATGTTGTTGGTGGAAGATTATTAAGATAAAAAGCGTGTTAATGCGATGTATTCATGTGTTACAGGAGTAAGGAATGAAATTAATAACAATAAGTGAATTACGATTGGCGTGTCAAGCAAAGGTTGATTTGTCTTCTTGGTGTGAAGAAGTAGTGGTGCCGCAGGACAAGGACATTGAAGATTTGACCATTGAAGAATTTTTGTCAGTGGCATTGGTGAAGTTGTATAGGGATACTCGAAGGGTTGGCGAAGTAGGAACTTTTTGGGTATTGCGTGGTCAACAATTAAGGGTATTAATTGGAGTGCCATCCGGACCCCGGGGAATTAGAGTCACAGAGTTTATTAGTGTTGATTAGGAGAATTAGAAAAGGGGTGGATCGGATAATGGATTTAACGAAGTGTCAAGATAGGATTCGGACCTTAGGATGTAAGCCGAAATGGGATGCGCGACTAATGGCACTAGAAAGGTGGTATTATCTGGGAATAGAAGACCGTGTGAAATGCATCTCGTGTAAGGGCGAAATAAGAGCTGGAAGGTTTGGGAAAGGTATAATAGAGCGACATTTAGATAGCTTCTCGTGGTGTGATCTGGCTAGGCGACGACAAGGGTTGAGAGAAAAATTAGCCAAGGTTGGACGGGATGATAAATTGTTTTCGTCAGTAGGGGACGTAATAGAGTATCCGTTGGCAACTCCGGCAATTTCAGTAATGAGTGACGCCAAGGCAAGACTTGAAACTTTTGAGAAGTCGGGAATAAAGGGAAATTATAAGGAAATGGTCGGTGCAGGGTTATACTGGAGTTGGGAACCCAACAAAGTGCGCTGTTACTACTGTAGTGGGGATCTCGATACTTCGAAAACGGTTCAAAACTGGCAGGTGCAGCACGCGCGTTGGCATCCACAGTGTGAATATATAAACCGGTGTTTGGGATATGAGGTGATTAAGGAGGTTCAGGAATATTATGGGAACCCAGGGTTAAAAATGGTAGAAAAAAGGGTGGATGTGACTGATAGGGTACCCAGTGCGGCGTTAACGTCATGTTCCGAAGTGACATCACTGGCATAACGTAGTAAGTACACGTAAGCTAACGATAAGATCATAATATGTGGCAGGAAAAGGGATTTTAAGGCTTATGGCTAACGATAAGTTGAAAGCGATGGGGCTAACCGTGGTGTGTTTGTTAATGGCACTTATAAGTATCAGAATACTGGTAAAGAATCCAGAGGCAAAGCATGAGGAGTGTATATGGGCCTGTCCAAAACACATAAGGTCTGTGTGTGGTTCCAATGGAAAAACATATCTTAATAAATGTATATTTGAGCTGGATAATTGCAAAAAGAGTGGAGTTTTAACCTTTCAGGATGGGGACTGTTAGGTAAGAAATAATTATAGGGGGGAGTAGAAAGTGATAAGTCACTTTCGGCGTTTTTTAAGGTTTTTTAGGGTAGGCCGATACTGAAAAGGGTTCAAGCAAATAGTAATTAGGGGCTTATGAGGACGAGGATCAAGGAGGGTCTTGTAGTGGAAGACGGTGAAGCCACAGTCAGTAGAGGGTGACGATAATAGTCCCTGATGACTACTGCCAACTACCGCGAGGTGTTGCGAGACCCGATGCGTACCCCGTAAATGCCCATGGTCCTTGTCATCAAACGTTCCTAAAATAAATAATTCATGTGTGCAGGAATTATGAGTAACAAGGTAATGTGTGCTAGCATGGTGGAATCAGATGGACGGGTTCTGCATAGGCCAAGGGATCCGCCAGGGCAAAGGAGTAAGTATATACCGCCAGGCAATGCCAAGAGGGAAATATATAGGTTGGCAACTTTTGCTAAATACCTAGAAGGGGCGGCAATTCAACCATAGGATTTGGTAAAGGCAGGATTCTGTTATATGGGCTATAAGGATAGAGTAAGATGTAGCAGTTGTGGGATGCAGGTAGAGGACTGGACAGCTGGGGATGATCCAGGAGTGGCACAATGGCATGAGGTTAATTGTTTATATGATAGAAATAACCCAACTGAAAATATCCCTGTAGGGGAAGTGAGAGCTAGAGGAAGAGTAGCTAGGGACACGCCCGCCCAAAGGGAAACGTTAAGGGCACAACGTAATGAACCTGCTGAAAGGCAGATGCTTAGGGCAGTAGATGTAACACACAACAAACAGAAGTCGTATGTAAGACCATTAGTGTCACAAGGGGCAGCGTGCAGAGCTGGTAATGGTACCACGTTACGGGTAATGTTCCCTTGTGAGAATCCTGTTAATCCACATATGGCCAGTGCGGCACAGCGAATGCAGACGTTTCACGATAATCTTGACAGATGGAATGGGAATAATATAAGGGCCTCTGCGACTGACATGGTGGAGGCAGGATTGTATTACCTAGGACAGCGAGATAGAGTCAAATGCTGGTACTGTAATGGGGGATTGCAAAATTGGCATTTTAATGACAATCCGTGGTTTGAACATGCTAAGTGGTTCCCCACGTGCGAATATGTGTTACAGAATAAAGGTCCTGAGTACGTATATCAAGTTACCCAGCGTTTTCCAAACTTAGATAGGTCTAATCTGGTCGCTGCGACTCAGAGGCCGAGGGTACAGGAAATAGTGGAGAGACCGCTGATAGTGGACTCAGGGGAAGTGCGAAGGAGGAATAAGGAGAGTGTCGAAAAAGAGATGCTAGCATCTGAGATAGTTTGNGAAGCGAAAAACATGGGTTTTGCGGAACCACACATAAGGGAGGCAGTAGAAGTACGGTTAAATCAGTTTGGGCGTGGTTTTGCCAAATTAGCAACATTGGTAGATGACATATTAGTGATACAAGAACGACAGGCTAAAAAAACGGATAAGGAGATAGGGGAGGCTGAGGAAAAACTCTGTGAGGATCCTGTTGCGGACCTTAAGAAAATTTTGCAACAAGAAATGTGTAGGCTTTGCGGAAAGGAGAAGGTTGTAGTAGTACTTTTGCCATGTGGTCACCTGGCCTTGTGTGAACTGTGTCAAGACAAACCGTGTCGGTGTCCCAGATGCCAAGTCAAATTTGAAGCCAAAATACGAACATTCCGTGTGTAGAAGTAAGCAAGGCAAGTGCCCGATTTATGTTTAGGAAAAAGAATGAAAGTGAAAGTAAAATTAATGAATAGCAGGGCAAAAATGCCTGTAAAAGCTAGTAAGGATGCTGCCGGTTGGGATGTTTATGCCATTGATGAGCATATAATACCGGGAGGACGGTGGAGGAAGGTTAATTTGGGCATAGGCCTCGAGATGCCCCCACACCTATGCGCGGTGTTGATGAAGAGATCAGGAATGGCTTCTAAGTATGGAGTGATGGGGCAAGAAGGATTAATAGACAGTGATTATCGAGGAGCATTGGGTATGACAGTGGCGAACTTGAATCCGACGCCGTATCGGGTAAAAATTGGGGATAAATAGGGCAGTTGTTGTTTCTGCCTGCGCTTGCAGAAAAGCTAGAACAGGTGGCCGAATTGCAGTCCACCATCCGTGGGGAAAAGGGGTCTGGTTCCACGGGATGGTAAAAACAATACAATATAATTGTAATACAGGAGTTAGGAAGTGAAGTAAAAATGGAGTTAATACAATATCCTGGGTTTAAGTGGCAAGTGATGGACAGAATGTCTGCACCATTGATAATACAATCGGTAGTAGAGTGGCTGAAGGAAAATTTTACGGCAACCTCAAATGTTTTCGTAAAGGTGGAACAATTGGTATTATGGACCGTACAAGACGTTTCGCTGTTATACGCGTTGGTACTGGAGGCCCTGCCGGTAACACAGGCAGAGTCGTTAAAAGAGAATGTGTTAGTGGGGCATCTTAAGCAAGCATATTTTTCGGCGGTGGTTGCCATTCAAAGTATTTTTACTAAAATCCGATGCCCGCATGAGGTAAGTGCATCACAACGAAAGCTATATGTGGTGCCGACAACGGTGCAGCTTATGCGCCAGTGTGCGGTTAGGGAGGAAAGTTTAATGTTATGGAGAGCGTATCCCACGATGTTAGCTGCGCAAATGTTAATGCCAATAAGGCCCGGAAATGTAGATAGGATAAGACAATTAAGTAATGCAACTATGGAGATAACTAGAGGGTTGGTAGATACTGGACGGTTGATAAGAAGTGTAGAAAAGAAATATGTGGCGTTGTTTAGTCCGGCATTGAAAAATGTCTGGATAGAGGCTGTGGAAACAGTAAAAAGGGAAGCACAACCAAAAGGGATAAAACTGAATAACCCCAATTTATGGGTAGCGGCAATTTGGTATATGGAAAATAGTAAAAAATTCCACAAGCTAATGAGGGAGGTAACGACGATAAACGAGTTAAGCGGAAGAAAGCAAAGGGGGATGCCCAACGCGGGGGGAATGCCTCAGCTATCGGCTCCAGAGCCTCATTTAACTAAAAAACTAATGGCACATTTTGAAGAAGAGCTAATGCATTCGGTATTGGCTGCGTACGCCACATATCGCAGGGGTTTTATGTTGGCTGACACAATTTTTGAGGAAATACAGCATCTGATGCATCAACCATTGCAAATCCCGCCATCAGGGGTAATAACGGTAATAAACAGTCCAGAAGTATATGCGCATGTACTCTGGACGTTGCCGGAAGAAAGATTACGTAAGAGATGGTGGAGTACCCTTACAAGTAGGAAAAGAAGATAATCCGGAAGGGGAAATAATAGAAGTAAATGATGAATAAATAAAGACTCAAAGAAGTGGGTCACGAGAAAATAAATAACTAATGTAATTCTATTTGAATAAGGGAAAGTGAAGAAAACTGATTAAAAAGTGAATAAAGAAATGGCTGAAAAGGAGGAAAAACAAAGGGAAGAATTTCTGAGAGATATGGCATTGAAGGCGCAGGATAGTGTTGGGACCGTGGTGGAATTAGTTGACACCGTACATCGGCACAAATTGGCAGCAAAAACCAACCAAGTTGCGCTGAGCACAGAGGTGCAGAACTTAAAAGAAAGACATAAGGAATAAAAAAAGGTGCCAAAGCAATAATAAAGGCACAAAAGAAAGAGAAAGGAGGACCATTAGGAGGGATTGCTAAGGAAATAACGACGACGCTGTTCCGGGATAAGAAAAAAGAAACTGATGAAACTGGTGGGAGTCAGGAGTGTCCTACAGCACCACCTGTAGAGGGTGAGGAAGGTAGAAATGATCCGCCACCATCGTACGAAGATAAAGAAGAACAGGCAAAGGCTAATGTAACAGCGGCTGAGGTAGAGGAGGCAAGGAAAGAATGGGTGAAGTTGGCAAACGAGGAGAATACGGCAAGACGTGAGATGGCAAGAACCGCGAAACGGATTCCACGTCCCATAAATCAAGGGACGCCGGGAGCAGAAGCCAAGTTGAGAGATGCCCATGGACGAGTGGGATGGGCACGGTTGAGAGCAGGAGAGGCGGAGGGAAGGTTCAAGGAATTAAAAGAAGAATATGCGGAGGAATTCGCGCAACTCCAGGACGACTATGTGGAATCAGAAGCCAGTATAATGAGTATGCGACCAACAATGCATAGTATAGTAAAACAGGCGAGCGCTGAACGAAGCAGACAAAGGATGGCCAGGAATGAAAGCCAGAGGAACACTGGGAGTGTCATTGAAGGGGGAGAGGACTCCTGTAGAAAAGCGATATATCCGCAGTTATTTGATGAAGGGTCACTAGAAAAAGAAGAGTTGGGAGTGTACGGAAATGCGCCTTTACGTATACAAGACCTGAAACGAGTAGTGATTCCACTGGTTCTTGGAAATGAAATATATTGGGCTATAATTACTGAACCAGTAGTAAAGAGAGGAAGACAGGGTGAAGAAACCACGATATTGCAAGCATTAATGCCTCAGTTACAATCACATGCGGAAGCGACAGCACAGGCAACGACATTGCTGGTACAAGCTGCAAATGATCCACACAAAGGTCGTGAAGTGCTTACAAATTTATTTCAATGGTTGAGGAGTAGATACAGGTTAACCCCAAGGCAAAAAAGGGCCAACTTTGCACGAAAGTTAAGGGAGATGCAATGGACCTGGCGTACTAATCCGGAGACAAAATAACAGAGATAATGACCGCGTCGCAGTTGACGTGGGACCAGGTATTAGGAGACCAGACCTTAAGGGAAGAGTTAGAAGCAGCACTGGCTTCTAAATTAGATTTATCACTACACTTGCAGATAACAAAGAAAGACCCCAAGGATTGGCGTAAAGCGATATCGGAAGTCTGGGAAAAGGTGAAGGATAGTGCAGGGTTATTAGATCCGGCTGAGATATATATGCATGAAGGAGAGGAAGAAACGGATAGCGAGGATGAATGTATAGAGGTAGAGGTGCCCAGTGTGGCAGTAGCTCAGGCAGCGATACCTAAGGTTAAGAAAGCAAAAATAGATTTCAAGAACTTCGATAAAAAATTAGATATGGTAGTATCGGCATTGCAAGCGCAAGAAATAAGCAAAACAGAGAAAGAACAGCAAATGGAAAGGCCACCATTAAAATGTTATTATTGCCAACAGGAGGGGCATTTTAAACGAGAATGCCCACAACGTGCTAACTAGAATAGGAATAACTGGAATCAAAATAGAGGTAATTGGAACCCAAACAATGGAAACTGGAATCAGAACAGAGGGAATTAGAATCAAGGCAGATCCAACAATAATTGGAATAGTGGACCACCAAACAGAGGCAGGGGTGGTTTTCGTGGAAGAGGCCAGTATAACGGACCACGGTATCAAAATAGTGGAAATAGGAATTGGCAGGAAAACCAAGGAGAAAGACCAGAAAGGGAGGACAGGTCACAAGCTGAGGTACAGCGAGTTAGGCAAAATATAGTAAGAGAGGGACGTCCAAAAGCGTCGTGGACAGACCCCCCACCACCTTCTGTTGCAGATGATCAGCCTGCTTTGGCAGAAGATCATGCAGAAGCTAACTTCATGCAGGGACTAAGTGCTAGTGAACGGTGGAAGTCAGAAACATCGCGACCACCTATGATGTATGAACAAGCAATGGCTCAAATGGCAAATACAGCACCTATGGTACCGTCAATGGAGTTACCACGAGTTGATTTTTTAGGACTAAATTAGAAGATCTGAACGCAGAGGTAAATTATCTTCAGGTCTCGGGGAAACCGAGGTTACGCAGCAGTTATGTATTCATACAGGATGACAAAAGGGACAGGACATTTTTGCTAGATACTGGAGCAAATCGTAATTTGATAGACGCCTCAGTATTAAGTGAAAAAGAACTAGCCTCAGTTAATACAACTACTCGGGTAGCAGTGGCAAATTTCCAACAAGGGAAAGAAAAGCTGTACTCTATAGGGGAAGTGATGATACCTGTCCCGTATAAAGGACAAGATAAGGTTTTAAAGTTCTTGGTCATGCCATCACGAAGTATGAATTACAATCTGATAGGGGTGGGTGATATTTTGGGAAATTTCATACCACTCCTCGAAGAGCTAGCAAAGTATAGGAAGATACACGGGAAAGTGAAACATTTTCAGAATGAAGTGAATCAGGCACAAACGGAAAACATAAAGGAGGTAGACGAAGGATACATGATGGAAGAAGAAGCAGTGGCATATTTGGAAACGTTATCTACACCAGAATGTCCGCCAGAACCTGAGCAGAAAGATGTTATGGACCAGGAATGGTTTGCTAAGTTGTGGAATTTATTTCCACGGTTACAAGCGGAGAAGCAAAATCTTCAGGAAGACTCTAGATTGCCATATAAGTGTAAGGTAGAGTTACATGAAGGGGCTAGGTTGTTTTTTGCACCTGTATATCAGTTATCGGAGCGATTCACGTCAGAAATGACTAGGTTCCTTAAAGATGCAGAAGAAAAAGGCATTCTGGAGAAAGGGGAAACCACATGCCGGAGTTCTGCCTTTATGGTAGCTAGGGCAGACCCTAAGGCTGCGCAAAGAATGGTTGTAGACTTTAGAAAGCTTAATGAGATGACATTGCCGAAAGATGCCAATCTTCCACGTATGAATCAGCTACCTAATCATGCTTGTCGAGGGGGAGTCATGTCTAAGTTAGATTTAACAAAAGGTTTTTACCACGTGGACGTTGATGAAGAATCAAGGCCTTTGTTGGGATTGTACAGTATATGTAGATCATAAGCCATTAGTAAACATATTAGGTTCCAAAAATTGCAAGCTAAGATTTCGGAAATTAAGGTTACTGTATATTTCAGAGTTTGATTTGGATATTCAACACATAGACGGGGTGGACAATGAAATAGCTGATTATCTTAGTAGGATTAAGCTTAGGAAATTAAGTGCAAATGTAGCAGAGGCAGGAGTTGATGAAGAGGAAGCAGAAGAGGAGTTTGTAAAGCCATTAGATAAATTTACTAGGTATTTAACTACCGACTGGTTGCAGAATATAAGAATGTCACAGTCACAGTTGGTGCATAACTTACCGTCCGAGGCTTATGGGGATGAACAAAATAGTGTCTGGGTAATAAAAAACAACCCCAAAAATAGACCTTTAATTTGGATACCAGATGAAGCAATATTGGAAACGCTAATAAAGATAGATCATGAATGGAGTCATTTCAGTTGGAAGCAAACGTATCAGAGGCTGAAACGTTTAGTACGATGGCCCAAGTTAAGAAAGAAGGTTAAAAAAATGATTGACAATTGTGACGTGTGCCAGAGAGTTAAAGCATTCAAAAGAGCAAAATTAGCACCTGCTGAGTTTCAAGCACCAAATGAACCTTTTGCGGTAGTGCATGTGGATCATCTACATATTGGAGAGAATGTAATAATACCGCATGTAACGGAATTGTTAACCATAATAGATAGGTTTACGGATTTACTCATAGCAGTGCCAGTGACACATGCTAATTCACAACAATCAGTCTTGGGTTTCTTCAATCACTTTGTAAGTCGTTTTGGGATACCAAGGGTTCTGGTTAGTGATAATGGAACCCCGTTCAAGTCAAGGTTATGGGAAAGGTGTATGGAAATATTGGGCATTGAACATAGAACGACCCTGCCGTATAATCCACAGTGTAACGGAAAAGTGGAAAGGGCACACAGGACTTTACTCACAATATTGAGAGCCCAAGAACATATTGATAAATGGCCAGTTTATCTACCATTTGCGGTGTTGGCTATAAATACCTATTTTAACCTGGAAAATAATACGTCACCAAGCATGAAAGCCTATGGAATACAAGTAAAAACGCCGGGAATGCCAATATTTGATGAAGTGCAACCTTTGAAGCCACCGCAGTATATTCCCATGGGGCCAGTCAGCATGCATGGTGCTAGATGGGAAGATGCAATGTGGGCGTATGTAGAAACGATGCAACGAGGTCATAAATTGGCACCTCTATTGCATGGACCATATCCCATATTGACAAAAGGACCACGGTCAATGACGTTGCAGATTGGAGGGCAACCAAAGAAAATAGCCTATCATATGTTGCTACTGGCCAAACCTCAGGTTAAGCCTTTGTGTGTAAAAAATCAGAAAGTTAAAGCTAGAAATTATGCAAAGAAAATAATGTAAAATGACTAAAGGAGGGAGTATAGTTTGATGTAAAAAATCAAACTAACGTAGTGTTTTTAAATTTTAAATCTCTGGTAAATTTTTAGGTAGATATAACCCCCAAATTAGTTATTATTTTGCAGAAAATAGTGAGTGAATAACAAGTGATTAAATAAAGATGGCAAAAGCTGATGGAGCATCACAAATGGCGAATGCTAATGGAATGATAAAAATATTCAGTAAATTGAACACCTCGAGTTCAAGTGATGGGGATGAACCTATAATTAGTAATGCTTGGTCAGCGTTTGAACCCCTAGGGAGTGAAGTACTAGAGGTAGAAAAGTTAATGCCCTCAATGTCCACGATGACACCTATGCAATGGGGAATAATAATTAAGGGGATCATAAGAGAACACGGAAGCATAAAAGCAAGTGACGTGTTGCGGTTGATATTAAAAGCAGCATCAAATAATTGGAATGAAGCAATAATGCGAAAAAGTACGATACTATTAACAAGGGTAGCAAAGTACGGAGGAGGAAAGGAATGCTTGAATGAATTTTGGACATGGTTAGAACAAACATATGATGTCCCAAAGGAATTAAAAGTAGAGCGGTTTGGCAAGTATGTTGATGAAAACAAAAAGGAAAGATTAGTAAACCCAGTAGATGTTATAGAAAATGCGTTAGGGAAACATGAACTGGAATGGGAGGACATAAAGAAAGAGAAGTTGCAAAATATAGTAGCAAATGTAATAAGAAGGGATGTAAGTTATGTGAAGATAGAAGAACTTCTGGAAAGAAGTGTGGGAAATTGGAAGAATTTTTTGAACCAAGAATGGAAAAAGCATGCGCAAGAAGAGTTTAAGCGAAAAGAGGAACAGTCATTCTGGTGGGAAAGAATCCGCAATAACAGGAGACGCGGGAGAAGACGACAATATTAAAAAGGTAGAAAAAAAGGGAGGATAAGGGCAGGGGAACCCTAGAAAGGGGTGGCAATAAAAGGAAAAAGGTTAGGCAGCCCTTGGCATGATAATAGGAAGGGAGTAAGGACCTAGTATATCATGGAGACTAGACAAGGAAAAGGAAAATAAATAATAAAATAAAAATGAAAAGTAAAAAGGAATGCGCGTAGGAAATAAGGGAGTAGGAATGGGGAAATGGAAGTAGTAGAACGCGGATGGGGAGACGGAATCCAATGGCAGG
>JGI24022J15233_10005505_pt1 | contig 13445 bp, 10 predicted proteins | sample Ectturendosymbi2_FD_15233 | JGI IMG/M metagenome (IMG submission 15233) | reverse complement strand
GCAGATCGCGTAATCACTGGATATGTGCGCACTGTGTAGTGTGTTGCAGATCGTGTAATCACTGGAAATGTGCGCACTGTGTAGTGTGTTGTAAGCACGAAGCAAGCTCAACACTCGCAGACAGGTTTGCGTCTCCGCGATAGAAATGCGACAATGACATCGACAAAGCAGAAGAGCGCTTATGATTCTGGTCGTAAGTACAGGAGTGAATGGGCTGCTTTCATGCAGAACGCTGCCGATGGATCAGTATGCAAACTGTGGCACCGTTGTACCCAAAGTGTGCAATCTCACAAACCATGAAAAGTCAGAAAAAAGCATTGGTAATGAGTTTAGTACACGGTCAAGCAAGACTTAATCCAAATTTCGCAGAAAAATTCTGATGATATCTTGTACAGTAATTTAGATGTATTTTGTGACAAAAGAATAGCAATATCACAAATAAAGTTTGGCTTTTTTCTGGCCATAACACAATCGGTTTGGCCTTTTTCAGGCCTCTTTTTTGCACTGTTTGGCTTTTTATTGAGATTTCTATCTGGCAATTCAGCTTGGCCGGTGCCTGTTAACGATGACTTTTACGGTTGAACAGATCAAACGCTTTGTGCGCAAACGTGACGTTAGGAACATGAAGCATGCGTTGAGTCGTAGAAGTGGTTGGAAAAAACGTTACGTCAGGTTGCGTCCATTCATTGAGCGATGCGGTAAAAAAGAATGATTCACGCGTGCTTTTTTTCCGACACCGCAGCTGGTACATTTGACCATATTTCGTGCAAGCGGTTTCTCCATGTTCGACACAACCGAATGTTCGCCGTGTAAATCTTCAAATAGAAACGTTCGCAACATTCGAAGACACAAACCTTTGTCACTCGCCCTTGCATGATCAAAAAATGCGGGTTGTTCACGTTGAGACCAACCGATCGGAACAAGTCTGACACTCGAGAATTTTGAGCATTGACTCCGTTGATCATGTACTTGTTCCTTCCACCAATAACGATTTGCCTGGTGATCTTTAAGAAAGAGCACTATGTAAGGTACATGGCCATGTTACAACACTTAAAGTGCTCACATGGGACGTCTGCACTCGAAAGAAATATTGAAACAAAAAAATGCTCCACACATCCGGTGAAGACGCGCCTTACAGTGATTTCATCGTGTGCTTCCATGCCGATTGGACTCTGTTCTTTGTCGGCATTGTCAAAGGTGATGGAGACGGTGGCCTTGCTTATTCCTGCTTGTCCGTTCTTGTAAACAAGATCTTGCAAGTTGGTGGCTCGCACCTGAAAACAAAAAGTAACGACGATCTGCTGATGTGATCCCATTTACCTTATTTGGTGTGTTCCGTGAACGCATGGCAGGTGGAGGATGCAACGCGACACGTGAGACAAATCAGACGATGAATCATTGCACATGATACAACTATGCTGATAAAAGGACTTGGAAGCGTTTGTCTCACTTCATTTCATGACATTTATGTGAATGTCAACTGAATAAATTCAGTGGTGCTTTTCCTAGAGCAGTTGAGAAACAAAGTATTAAAAAATGGCAGGTAACGTCAGCCGCTGGACTTACGCCACCGCTCAAAGCCCGTACGAGTATTTCGTCAACGCTTCAAAGCTCAGCGACTACACGACAGCAAAAAAAGCTTGCGTGAACGTGGGTGGGATGCTTGTGTCAATTTTGTCGAACGCCACCCAAGCGTTCTTAGAACAGATCGTACCGCGCAAGCCGACCGCAGCGCAAGCTCGGCACTACTGGATCGGAGCCGTCAAGGAAAGCGACCACTCTTCATGGCTGTGGCAAGATGGAAAGAAGTTGAGTTACTCTGCGTGGGATCACAGCAATGAAATTAATCAAACCAATGAGAGGTGCAGTACCATGTGGGCGCCGCGAAGCCACAAGTGGTTGAGCCAATCCTGCCTGAATGACCGTTACGGGTATATTTGTCAAAGAAAACAAAACAGTGAGTGTTGATTCTTTAACAAGTTGCTGAAAACTAAATATCTTCCAGCAAGATGTCAACTACTCGGTAAAATCGGTTGCAGCTTGTCCTTAGATTAGCGGTTACTGCTTTGTTCCAGTTCAGGGTTTTCAAACAGTTCGGTTATCGGTAAATAACCATTTTTGAACCATTTCAAATGGGATTCGGGCTGGATTCGAAAAACCCCGTAGGCGGCAATGGTGAACATAATATTTTGCTTATTTAAACGTCAGGTTCAATGCACAAAAGTGTCAATACGGGCGTTCGTCCGCACCACGCAGTGAACAAGCTTAATACGGTGGACAGATCACAAACACATGAAGCGGTACTGGTCGTAAATAAGCCAGTTCTACCTGTTTAAAAAAGCGCGCCAATCTTAATGAATGAAAAAAAGTTATTGTTTTCAGCAAAACTAATGGCGTAGTGATTGGTCAGGTTTCACGTACGCCACTGCTGAACAAACGCGGGGGTTCAATGCAAGAATCACTCGTGGTTGGCTTGATATAGGTGCGCGGCTCTTGTGGTTGTGAAGTTAATAACTTTTGCAGCACCTTCCACAACCGTATTTAGATCAGAAGAAAAAGTTTAGCTTAAGGCTTCTCGATGAATTACAATATCAGAAATACGCCTTCACACACTGACACAGTTTTGCTTAATAAAGGGATCTTCCGCATTCATCGACTTATTTTTTCCGTGTATAATTGCAGTAGGTTTAGTTTCCGCTGGTCGAAGTTCTTCGCTAGTATTGTACGGTTTCTACTTTTGGCAATCAGCAAAAAAGCCTCAAAACGATGCTCTTGCACATACCTTCGTTGATTCAGGAACTCACATTCAATTAATTGTTTTTGTCTTTCTGATGTTCCCAAAAAGCGATGAAAAAACACTACAGGCTCATTGCGATAAGTGTTTTGTGCAAAATGTGTCTTCATCGTGGCAGGCCTACGATCGCCATTTGATAACAATTCGTTGCAAATCAAACAGAGTGGATGGTATTCATTGTTTTTCAATATGAAAGTGAACCCCTTACTGCAGAAAACGTTCCCTATGGACCTACAATCTCTTTTCTCGTTGCATACTTGCGCGTTTTCGATGTAGAATTCGATGTCGCATTCGCCTCTTTTGCTGCTTCAACCTTACCTGAAATATTATTTTTCGATTTTCTAACCAGTTATGACTCGCCTAACATTACTTTATCAATATCTAGTGTGTATATTCCATAAACTAAGATGTGCTTCCAGTAGCCTAACGACTGGGGCCTAGTTTATGGGTGTCCAACTCGAATGGGAATGCAAGCCATGTTTTTGATATAATCTAACCCCGTGCCATAATGTGTTTAAATGATGGTTGGCATTGTAAGCGAAGTACCCTGTCGTCAAATCAGACAGGAACGTCACATTAGGCAATTTTGTTACTAGTTTCTGACAGCATTTACCAGCGTGTGAATCAACTTGCTGATTTAATTTATTACGACACAAGCCTGAATTACTACGATTTACGCCATCTAGTACAACCACCTTCTACCTAAACCTTGTCGTTCGCGCGCCATTTTCGAACCTATGAAATGTCCCAAAGGGTTATCGTCGACTTCGAAGGTTCTGTCGTAGAGGATATATGGGAATGTTTTCATCGTTCGCTTTAGATTCCTTGGAGACCGCTGGATTTAGTTGTCATTTTTCTACGAATAACAATAGCTTATACTTACACAAACGTCAGTCTTCCACGATGAAGATTCATGCAAATTACTTATCAGGTAGCCAACTGAAGACTTGGTAATAATACAGTGTTTCCATCGCTGCTTCTGCTCCACCGAAGTGCACTGCTTCTGCTATCATTGCACTTCGCTGGAGCGAAACTTTGGCTTTCATTGCCAATAAAAATCTAAACGCAAAAACAATTGACATCTACAAATATACGAAATTTTGCAAGATTTCGCTTTTTCACGGCCGCGCCTGTTTTGTGCATCCTTGTACAGATGGTTACCCTCTGAAAATTCCCATCAAAACAACAGCAAAGTTTCCTGAATAACTTCATAAACAAGATGTTCGAAACTAAGCCGAGTGGTTTGCTCGGGCGCATACAATTTTTAATTCCGTGATAACGCAACTAGGAGCTGCCCAGTTACCAGCTAGTATTAAGCACAAGCTTACCGTGTAACTGATTCTGCGATCGCTGGCAGCATTGTTGTAATAAGTTTAAGTAGGTTTTTCACCATTCAGATTGTGTTTGCATGGCACTATGGTTAGATCTTTGCTGTACTGCAGCGCTTAAAGAACTTCTTGCTCCGCTATTAGTTGCTACTTATCCTGATCACCACTCACCCCACAAAAATCGCAATTAGTAGAAAATGAATGAGTTCACTGGCTGAATGCTATGAAAATCTTTTCGTTATGGAACAAACACGTCGAACGATATCACGCAAGGTTTTCATCAAAACCCAGAGACCTGAGGGAGGACGTTTTGACCAACGCGTTCAGGCTGTATACATTCTGGTACAATTGTTTTTGCTTTCTCTGGCTAATGATTTGCGATATTGATTATGGTAACACAAAACCGCCAGTATCACAAACAGTAAGCGGTATCCGAAGTTTCACAAACGTGGTTACCAACATCTGAGAAACCAACAACGGCTGGTATTTTAAATGCTTTTTTCCGGTAACGTTTTTCCGAGTGATCAAAACGAAACGGTTTGGTTGCGGTGCGCTCACACCCTGCCTACAACTGGTTTTTCAATTGCATTTGAGTTCAATTTCCTGGTCTACACCACAGCAAATCGAGCTTGCAGTAACATGACGTCTGTAAAAATCCATTTCCACAACAAGAGAAGTATTGCAAACAGCCATAGTGTGAATTTGTGCAAAATTTTAATGTTGTAACTTTTGCTTTAAGTAGAAAACTTAATATCCTTACAGAACCAACCGAATGTAGTGCTTGTGCTAACACCTAAAGCAAAATTATCTGTTTATAGGCACAACACTGGATGCAATTACAGCAAAGACTGTGATAGATGGAACACAAAAAGATCAATTTGCCACCCTTATTAATGTTCATATAACCACTACCGTATCTTCTGAGACTGAACCGGCTAGCAACTTTAAGGATGGCATCACAGTATCCCATACTTTTCCCACATCATCTTCAATGTCGCAAGAGTGGACAAAAAATGTTACATCAAATAACACTTACGTACCAAAACCACAACCCAACACACACTTGGAGTATGCAATTATCATTCCAATCATGGTAATTCTGCTATTAGCGGGAATCTTCCTCACTGTCTACCTTTTGAAATCCAGGTATGAAGCTGAGATGTGATTTCATAGTCTCCATTTGCAAGACTATCAATGACGGTAAATTCATAACAGATCTAAACTTTTGTGCTTGTGTTATTATTTTTTTTCAGTTGTAAAGCAAGAATCAAGTATGCAAGAAGAGGTAACTTTACAGCTTAAGAAGCAGTTAACAGCAGGGCTGTGGAGCCGGCACTCAAATTTCGGATTCCAGCTCCAGGCATCAAAATTTTTTGGCCCCGGCTCAAGAATGACTTGGACCATTGAAAACTAAAAAACATTTTATTATTTGTACAAGTTGCTTGACCATAAACTATGTCTGTGGAACAGAAATCTAAATTTCAGGTTGCAGCTCCACCATCTAAATCAGGGGTGGGGAACCTATTTACTATCATGGGCCACATAATAGAGTCCTGCATGGGGTGGGTTAACCCGTGTGGTTTGTTGGTACCTTCTATGCGTGCAGGTGGGGGTTGTACTTGGTGCAGGGCAGGCGTGGGATGAGAATTTCTTTGTGCGGGTAACTGAACGTTGTGTCAAACCACATGAACCTAATCAGCTCAAAAATTGCAAAACACACGGACTTACTAACGTTGTTTGCCATACATCAATTATTACATCATGATGTAACAACCCATTGTTGCAAAACAGCTCAGACTCTTGCTATGTGGTAGGCAAGTGACCATTTCCATTTTCCAATGCTACCATCGTACTTGGTGAGGAATACTTCAGTCTTGCAGCTCGTCTAAATGGATAAGACAGTGCTTAATGCACAGCTGGTCACAACTTGACTGAAACATGGTTTTTATCACTTCAACTCTGTTGACTGCAGAAGATCAGATGTGTGGAAAAGTTTTGGTTGCCAATGGAAAGAATGAGCAGCTTGATTCTACTGCTTCTTAGACTTGTCTTCAGCCATTATGAGTTTTTAGTAGTTTTCAGAAAGGTGCAGGTTTTGGATAGAAAAGTGCAGGGCTGGTGCGGGTTGGGATGGTGTGCGGGGTGGGAGTGTTCAAGATTTCTCCAACTCCTGTGGGTGCAGAGCATGGTTAAATTTTGCGGGTACAGACAAAAAATTCCAACATGCGCAGGACTCTACCACATAACCAATGAATTATCGCTGGCGGGCTGCAAAAAACAACTGGTTTTATCCAAAAATTCTACCTTTAACTATGAGGGATAAAGACTGCTCTTGACATACTATCCAAGTATCTGCTTATCACTGAGCTTCCTTTTGACATGATTTTGTTTTTGTACTCTAAATTGGGTAACAAAAGTTCTGCTGCAGACCATATCAGATGTTTGCACGGGCCGCAGGTTCCTCACCCCTGATCTAAATGCTTTCAGCTCCGGCTTCAGCCATCCAAAATCGTTTTTTGGGGTCCAGGCTCCAGCTTCGCTGCTTTATATCAGTTAGCTTCAAAATGAAAGCTAGATAGGGAAAATTATGACTGGCATAAGCTTTCACTTCCATGTATATAACCTAAATTTGATCCATACTTCAGATTCTTGCTGTATTTCTACTTTAATCATGAGTTATGACCACAACATTTGATACTTCTAGTATGTTCAATAGAAAAGCACCAAGTGTTTACTTTCATTGAGTAAACTTGTCTAAATTGCACTTTCACAATCTTCAGTCTTTACGCAGTTTAAAATGATCAATTTTTGTAAATCAACAATTTCCTGGTCAAGTTGCAGATCTCTTTACTACATCATTCAGGTGTAAAACAATTCAAAACAACACCAATTTTAACTATTACGTGAACAAGTGTTTTTTGTTTTAATCTATTAAGAATCTGCTGCACATAAACTTGCAAACAACATATAACTTTTATATTCTAGTGGTTTCTGGTCTACCGGACTAGTTCCTTATGTTTGTGGTCCAATATTCCTGAAATATGTGGCTTGATCTAGGCAAATTCTTTAAAAAATCTATAACATAAATCAGTTCATAAAACCATTAACTCAAAAATCTTATTTGACAGAAATCAGATTTCTTGGAAAGTGCAGACCAATGACTGTGATCCAGGTGCAACACGGATCCAAATGCCTGCAACATCGGAACATACACAGCCAACAAAACGAAATAGCTTTACAGGCATTATCAATCCTGTAATAGCTTTAGAAACACAAAATCGTATGCCAACACTCCAACAACAAAATGCAATCCACAACACATTTGGAAAATGTAAGTAAGAATAACGTGCATTTGGAAAATCTGATGCAATGCTTATAGTAAGATCCATGTTTCATTATTTGAAGAAAGACTGACTGTAGTACATTTTCTAGCATTTTCTGGTTCAAGAGTTAGGGTAATTGTAAAATTACTAATTTATGGTAAAATTGCCAATTTTATGGTGTTCTGGCCATTACTTTTGAACTAGATGCGCAATAAAGCCATTCAAAGGCTCAAAAGACTCAGATTTCAGCCCAGTTTCCAGCAAAAACTTGAGCAAAATACTTCCATCTAGCGGTTGGGCTGACGGCCAGGTAACCTCATCCAAAATGGCCAAAAACCTACCCCACTTTGAACATCACTCACAAAAAAAACGAAGCCAAAAATTTTTTTTCATTGCCGACTTGAAGACTTGCCACATCTTATGAGGGTTTGAATAGCTCTCTAGCCTAATTGGTGGAGGAGTTGTGATAACCTTTTAAGTGGCTCACGTGGGTCTTGAAAGAACACCAAGGCTGACTCCAAAGGTGTTCATAAAAATTAAGAACAACCAGTTTGCAAGCTGCTGATGACAGGTAGCTTGATCAGAATGTAGCCAATGGCTTTTCAACATTTTGCTAAACCCATGCCCTTGTTAAAACCACCTTCTAGTGACCCACCGGCAGTTAGTCAATAAAAGACACATAAAGCATTGGTTGTGAGTCAAACGAATAACTTACATTCAAAATCTTCTGTGACAACATATAAAAGATATTGTGTTGCTAAAGCTCCATTGTTTTTTATGTATTTTCGTAACACTTTGTAGTTAGTGGTTACAAGTACCATTGAAACATTGTGGCAACATTCACAATGTTTTGGTATTCAGTGAAACAAAACAACATGCAATTGGGAATGCATGTGCCACGTAAATATAATCTGAATTGCTGGGCATTTAACCTCAAGAAGCATGTGCTCCAAAAATTATGCTAAAACAAACACTGTTCGTTAAGAGAAGTGCTGATCTTTTCCTCCAAAATCCAAGAAAATATTTGAAATAAAATTTTGTGGTAAGTTCAATATCCCAAAAAGTAACACTCTATCTAATTCTAAGTAGTTTTTTAAGATCTGAAACATCACTCACACATCCAATGAAACTTGCTGTATTAGTTTCAAAATAAACTTGAGCTGTGGCATAGATGTAGCCGTGGTTCTGTTTACAAGTCTGTTATTCTCTTGTTAATGCAGCTGTGCCAAGAGCAATGCCAAGAGCGAAAGCATCAAGCCATGAAATGCATGAGAAGCAAAGAGCTACAAATCCTTCAGATATTTATGCCGTCTCAACCAAGCACAAGAAACATGAGGACAAAAAAACAAACAATTTGACAGGAAGCACTGAAGCTGCTCTGTAACGAAAACAAAGAAGAGCTGCTGTCATCATGATGAAAAGAATGTCAAAAATTATGTGTCTACATTCAAGCAGTACATTTGGCTGAACAGAGGTTGACAAATACATGTCTTTGTTCACACCATAAATTTATGGTTGCTTTAATGCTGAAACAAGATAGAAAGAGCAGTCAAGATTGCTATTGCAGCCTAGAGTAGACCTGGTGCCAGCTTTGAGCAATGATTTGCAGAAGGTAAGAACAGAATGCATCATAAAATCATCAACCAAATTCTTTAAATTTGACTCAAATCATTTCTGATTCAGAAATGCACTTCACAGCAAACAGGCAAAAACATCTAATAGGAGTTTTGATACCAGAAATGCTGTCAAGTTTCTATGCATAAGAAAATTCATTTCAATTAATGCAGGCAACAGCTGAAGTGACATAATCACCTGAACATTTAAAGCTGCTGAACACTTTTGTTACCAGGTGGTTTGCCTACAAAAAATGCACTGTGTGCTAAGCAGTCAGCCATACTCATGACAAACGCATCTCGCTTCCTTAACACTTTGAGAACTGGCATACAATATATTCAGACTTCGATTTCAGCCTGAAAAACAGCAGTTTTCCATTGCCTTACCAATGCCCTAGCTCCTCTGACAATTGCGCTAGAGAGCTGTTCGAGGGCTCAAACGGATCGGTTAGTCGAGTAGATTGCACTCGAAAAAAATTTTTGATTGGGCGTTGCGGATTTTTTGTGACTGACATCATAAGTGAAATAGTTTTGGGGTCATTTTGGCACTGACACCTTGGTTTAACCCCTTTTCCTAGTTTTGTGATTTCTAACCCTGTTCCATTGGCACTAAACTTGCCTATGAAATCACACTTAGAGTGGCTAAAGGTGCCAAACAGTCTTTACCAGCAGTTGACTTTGAATGCTTTTAGTGCATTAGCTTAATCTAAATTTAATTTGCTAAGATCAAAGTCAATCAATGTGCAGACCAGTTAAGGTAGTGACATAATTTTTGGCTCGGTAAGTAATTTCAGTTGGACATAGCTGCTATAGATTCTGTTTAATTAGTCACAGAATGTTTTCTCTCTGAAAGTGAGTTTAGACGACTTGCCTGGGTTTCAGGCTTAAAAGTTATAACCTAAAAACAACAAAATAATTAATTAATCCCACAATTAGGTAAATGATTTGTTATATTTAGGCCATAACTTTTGAATCAGAAATGCTATAAAGTTGATCAAAGGCTCAACAGACTTGGATTCTAGCCTAGTTTCCAATGAAAAATTGAGCGAAATACATCCGTCTAGTGGTTGGGCTTTAGACCAGGTAACATGAGCCAAAAACCTACCTCACTTACAGCGTCACTCACAAAAACCCGAAACCCCCAAAATTTTTTTTCTATGTAGACTCAAAGACTTGCCAAGTGTTGTGAGGGTTTGAACAGCTCTTTAGCACAATTGACTAGCAAGTTATGGAGTTGGTAAGTACAGGGATGGCATTTCAGAATAGTTTATTATTCCAGAATAGCTAAACCGAATCCAGAATACCAAATGCTATTCTGTTTTTTTTCCTACAAAGCACTGCACCTGAGAATCACAAAATAAAAATCACAATTAGAATCACAATTATTTGAGAATCACAATTATTTGCATAAACCGGACATTCGACTGGAAATGTTCTTATCATTTGTGAACTTAAATTGCTTAATCGCATAGCTAACTTTGAACAAGTGTACACTGCTCAGATGGTGTGAAACCTGAGTGCCATTTATCTGCAGCAACTGTTGCCGAAACGACTCCCTTTGCTAATGTGCCAAAATCAACACCGCACTGCAACTTCCAGGCTTCAGCACACGTGTACGGGACTGCCTAGTGCCTAGCCGGGTTTCGTCCCTACAGGCACGAAGCTTTATCGCGAAAGTAGCACTTTTAAAGTTAATTTTATGGTATTGGGTAACTACTGAATGCATGCAAATATTTTAACACCTTTGTACCAGATGCGTTAAATTCTTTGCAGAACTAAAAATGTGCACCTGTACTGTACACCAACTTCGAATTTTAGTGTATTTTCCAAAGCACTGAGCACAGTACACTTCACAGTTTAAAATGCGGATATATGCCATTCGTTCCGTAGCAGACAATGCACTGTTTCAAATTTGTTACTTGTTTGAATTCACTCTTTTTGTTTTTTCNCATCAGTAAGATTCATTTGGTGAATGCTTATCCAAATAGTGAATAACAAATGCCATTGGGATTATAAAAGGTTCATGACGCTGCACGCTANCAAATCAGTCATTACGTACAGCACCCAGCTATATCAGGTCCAAGAGATTTTTAGAATATTTTGAGGCATTTCTATATTCCGCAGTTGTACAAATCTTCGTACACAGCAACTGTGAGATACAAACTTGTTTCCAACTGCAGTGTATAGTCCAAAGCAAGCAGAAAAATGGCCGCAAGTGCGGGAAGCATTCCACGACGAATGCAAGCAATTATTACATCACAAACGTAGTGTGCACGTTCAAGATAACATGTGATGCACGGGCCCGCAACAACGTCAAATTTACGTTTCAACTGATGACTGTTGCTTTGCTAAACACTAAAGGATTTCAGAATTCAAAATACTGTATCAGGACCAAGGGATATTTAGAACATCTAGAAGCATTTTTATATCCCACAATTCATGCAATCTCTTGTGTTCGGTTCATTGTCAAGCTGCAGATACCAATGGTGTCAAGTAACACACATTGAAATGATGTGATGTGATTGTTTCGTAATAATCATATGCAACGTTAGAAAAGAAATGTTGTTGCCTGTTCCAAAACACTTGCATTAGAAACCTGCAGTGGCAGCATCTAGTATTTGATCAGCGTTACTGCTGAGTACCTTCAGCACAAGGGAGCCTGCAATGACAGTTTGAAACAACGCACAGTGATGTAGTGCAACACATTAAGGTTTTCCAATTGTCTGCATGTTAGCCGTGATGGCAACTTGATGGTAGTTAATTATGCACTCGAAAAAGATATTTTTGAAAAAGCTGCTGTGGCAAGTTATACAAAGATTTTTTCAAGCGATTTATGCAAGCAAAGGGAACTGCTCAATCATAATTTTCCTTTCTCCAGGAAGTTTTCTAGCTTAAACCTCAACAAAACAACTGCAACTGATTTTAAAAAATGCAGGAAACAATGAACTCAACTACTTACAAAGCCATGTGGTCAGTTAAGTAACTGCAGAAATTACTGCACATGTTGTTGTCTCAAAAAAGCTGATGTGGTGAACTGCAAAATGTCAGTGTATGCACAATAGTGCTAAGTTTCCACTTGCCCACGTGGTGCAAGAGAAAAACGCAGGGAGTGGACTGAAAAAATGTCTGTGTGTGCATACTTAGTGCTGTTTCCACACGATGCGGGAGAAAAATGCATGTGAATTGACTGAAAAAATGTCTGTGCAAGCACAATAATGCTCTTGTTTTCAAGCAGTGTAAGAGAAAATGCACGTTGACTAGAAAAATGTCTGTTTGTGTGCATTATTCCATGTGGTAGAACCAAGTACACCACTGATATTGTGGAAAATCTAAACCAAATCCAATTACCTGGCTTAAATTAGTATTTTGGATTCGATAGTTTAGGATCAGAATCCTTCTGGATTTGGTATTCCTAAATGCCCATCCCTAGGTAAGTGGCACGAANTTAGTAGCTCAGTGAATGATTTTTAGGTACGACGTATTCATACACTGGCAGAAAACGTACTGTTAATAAAAGCATATGATGCTTTGTGACTTTGTTNGAACATACAATACACTAAAGGTTAGCAACATTTTCAATGCAGTTTGCCAGTTTACAAACATAAAAATGTTAATGACATTATGTGCCAAATATCTCTTTTACTATACGATTTGAATAGTAATCACAAGGAGTTATTGGATTTATCCTCAATCTACATTAGCAATTATAGAAATCAATTTGATACAGTTTCACAAAGCGTATCATAAATAACCACCTCTATGGTTTGCTAACCACCTCTATGGTTGCCAACCACTGCAGTACTCTATAATGCTAGCTGCATTTGTTTGGTGAAATTTAACTTCACAAGAATAAGTCAAGCTAGCAGCAGACCTAAACATCTGATAGTGATGTACTTTAAACCTAAACATACAATTTATATTCTTTCAAATTACTTCTTTGATGCGCATGGCAATTAAATTTTGTGAGACAGGATTAGAAAAGCTTGAATAATGGCAAACAATTTAAATACAAGAAACTCTTGTTGAACCAGGATGCTACCAAATATCAGAAGTATTATTATTTACTGTCCATTTGAATAAACGCAATAGCAATGATCAGTGCACACATCCACGATAAACTTAAGCAGCAATGGTCTAAATCAGGGTTCCACAAATATTTTTTGGCACAACCCTAAAAAATAGTTCTACATTCTCGTGACTTAAACATTTCATGATCATTTTGTTGAAAATTCTTCATAAATATTAATGTTAAGACTACTATTGACAGTAGCGATTTTCTTGCAGTAAATTGCATGAAAATTAGCACTTAACACTTTGAGAGCCGGGTTAATTCAAGCGGTTCGCAAAAAGCAGCTGTTTCGAACGTGGCTTTGCGGATGAATATCTC
>JGI24022J15233_10005503_pt1 | contig 13448 bp, 6 predicted proteins | sample Ectturendosymbi2_FD_15233 | JGI IMG/M metagenome (IMG submission 15233) | reverse complement strand
GGCTCCTCAAGCGGCTGGTTTTTGCAGAAGTTGGAGATTTGACTTCTTGGCACAAAACTATGAACTGCTACAGAGCAACAATTGTCTGCTTGGATGTGTAAGGGTTATGGAAACCCGGGCAGAGTTTCATTTTAACTGGGTTTACACTTTCTCTGCCATGCTCAGCTCCTTGCGGAACTGAGCAAACCACGATAGATACCGGTTGCGACCCAGCACTCCCGCGCAACTGTGTTGGTCATCCAGCAGACTGCAACCTCTTCAAAACAATAACCTTATTAAATTCGCAATAATTCGGCCATCAACTTTAAACCACGATAAGAATTCATGAAACTGTCGAGGGGCGCCCGACGAGACAACCTGTTTAACAGGTTTTTTCGGTGTCCCAGCGCCTTAGCTTTAATTTGTATGAAATTGTTTAATGTTTGCGCCAATAAACTCTCTCTCTCTCTCTCTCAATGTGCCGCACATGAATATTCTGCATTGCATTCTTCCATCACAACAAACTTAAACTAAACTTGTGTTCCACGCAGTCTTGAGTGTGATTGGCGCTGGTGATTAGGTAGCTGTGTTGCACAATTCTATGTTACAATCTGCACAGTTAAACTATCTTGATTAATACTAGAAACCCTCTTCAATTTCACAAAATTATCTTAGAAGAGTACATTTTCAGTGTAATCATTTGGTACAAATCTACCTTTCTGAAGTATAGCCAAAAGCAGGTTTGTCGAAATGCAATTGTAATTATTGATTAAAGTTGTTTACGTTTTTCATTACGGTTGATGCCTTTTTAGTTGGCCTTCATATAATGCGTCAGGTTATACCCGCAGAACCTTATAAATTTTAAACATTTGTTTGATCCATTTCGACAACAGATTTTCCGAAGATTGAGATAGTAGAGGATTTGCTAAAGATAAACAGTCGAAAATTATACGTTTTAATAGTTCTCCCAGAGATATCTAGAAAAATATCCCTGATTTCTCCACACATACACACAACCTGGAATAAATGTCTTTGAGCAGCAGAGTACAAGCTTCTGTTTTTTATATATAAGATAAAAATAAAATTATTCATTTCGAATGACTTATTGTGATATAGGACGAAGTACTTCACCACGTCCAAGTTAATTAGATCAAACATGTTTTAGAACAGATTGTTGTTGCATTGATATCCGCTGTTTTAAACAAATGTCTCACAACGTTCACTGCCCGTGCTATGATCAACTCTACATGCCTGGACCTGCCACACCCAACTGGTATAAAGTCAAGTGGATGTCATTGGAGTAAACATGATTGTTGAAGCTGTGGTTTAATGCAAAACACCAAGACATTTTTACACTTGTCAAGTTGTCCAGTTGAAATCTTTTTTGCATTCGGCAAGAGCTTCTTTTGATTTCTGGTTCGATGCCTGGCCTTGAACTAATTCCGGGTGGAAGGGTTATGAGATGAAATGTCTGCATTAAATTCAACACTGTTGCACAGGATAAATGCTGGGTGACAATAAGTTTTGATAGTGAGCGTGCTCAGACAGACGTAACGCTTAGACAGTGTGGAAGCAAAAATGCGAAATCATCAAAGATATGAACTTTGCCCATTTTGACACACCACCATCTTTGTCTTCGCAGACCCTTGTGGCAGTAGAGAAAGTGTTAAACAAACGAAAAAACAAAATCACCCCTACAGCGACAAGAAAGGGGTAAATGGGCTGCTGGTGCAACCTTAGCACCTATTCTAAAGACTAAAAAGAGAAAACTCTGAAAATAATTTTAAGAAGAAGTACCAATATCGCATAAACGAGATAAAAAAATGATAAAGCAGATGCGTTTAAATATACGTCAAAGGCAGCAAAGAGATAGAGATAGATTTCTTTCTAGAAGCACATGAAAATATGCAGTTAAGTTTGTAATCATAGAAAAGAAACTTGCTTCAGGAGCAAGCACTTTTCAGGACAACTACGTAGAGTTAGTATATTACTCCGTACTATTTTTTAAAAACAAACAAAAAAAGGGCGAGCAAAGAAATATCAACAGCATTAAATATCTCGGAGACAAGATGATGAACTGTTTTTTCCTATGTTCATTGTAAGCTTTAGTCGCCCAAAGCGCAGACCACGAGTAATTCCACCCGTTGGATGGGAAAGCACTTGACATGCAGAAGTAAGCTGAATGGGATTGGGAATTGTCAGGGGGAGGGACAACAGCAAATACTGTGCAAGTGCCTACTAGTCACAAATTCATGGAAGCATTTGATTTTAGGAAGACTTTTTTTCAATTTTTCTTCTATTTTTAAGTTTTAATTTGTCTTTTGTTTTTCCAGCCTGTGCACATAGAGTTTGTGCATGCACTATTAGAGCAATATTCTTTCCCAGCATGTCTTGTTTATCCAATGAAAAGAAATTTTGTGCGGAGGCCCATTTCGCCAATACATCAGACACTGTAGGGCAAGCAAACTGTGGGGAGAGAGTTTTGGTGTCGTCATGCTACATCAAAAAGCGTAATTTATTGTTGGGTTCAGCACTCATTCTTGTCGGAGTGTGATCGCAAGGCAAAAAACAACGTTGACGCTGCATACGGGACTGTGGCGAAGACCAAAGAAATCACTTCGACGAGACAGTCAACATTTAAAAATCTCTCGAGTGTCTTTGAGGCCAAGTCCCACGTCAGGTCTTTATCTGTATCTCTTTGCCAGATCCAAATCAGGCAAAAGCGTAGGAAGGATATGGAAAAACGCGTAATCACGCGTGAATGGCATTGTGTCACTAGCAAAGATAATCCAGACTTCTTGGATCGTGTTCGGATCTCTAAAAAAGGGGACTTTATGCTGTTATTGTGACGTCACAGTGGACTTTGTGTGAACAAGGAGATTTATGCTGTTATTGTGACGCAGGGCCACAAAATGTAATAATCTATTACAGTGCGTTAAACGTTTCTTCGTAAAAGCAATGCAAGCATGTTGTAAACCAATCTGTGCAGCTTGAATTTCGAGATGTTGTTTTGAACGCTATGAACTTGTGCAAACCATGACGAAAACTTTGTGACAGGAGAGCATTGCATTTGACGAATGATCTTCGACGTAAACCTTTCCGGCGATCCTGCGTGCGTTGCAAGTTTGCAGAACTGAAAAACACTTGCGATGTAAATGGTGCTCTCTTCTAATAATGTTCGCCTCGAACAAGAGACTCACTGCAGTTAGTTTGCCTTCAAATCGCCGTAACTTTCATTCTGGCATCAATTTGGCACCAATTCTGAACTGTGAAGTGATCAAAACAGAAAGTTCTTACCGGTGGTGATATTTCATGAGGCCACTAAGCTTTGCGCTATTTACGTAATAAAATTCATTGGCTTATTAGTTGCAGCAAAAGTACAGATTTATGACTCACGAATAAGAACAGTAAAGCGCGATACAGCAATTCAAAAAATCCTTCGTAGTCGTCAAGATGACAATTTCAATGTGTACCAATCGAAAGCACGTACGTCAGAGTGAAGTCGACGAAAAAGTAGTGGAAAATAATCGAACTTTCAAGAGAACAGTTTTTCTCGTTTAAATGTTCAGTCTCTAGCCCCAGGGGCAGGGGCGGTTCCAGGGGGCGATCGGGGCGATCGCCCCCCTAAAACCTACGAAATAAACTTTTTTCACCATGATTTTGTACAATTCGGAACACAGCATTCGCGATATAAGACCATTTTGCCGTCCACTGTTTTGTCACAGTAGTGCTGTGAAGTTTACTTCATCTCTCTTACAGTAGTGAAGCCATAATGAGACTTGACTGCCACATATTGCTGAAATCGCCCCCCCCCTAAGCTTACTGGCTGGATCCGCCCCTGCCCAGGGGTCTCTGCAACACTGTCAAGACATGTAAGCAGCAAACGTAGCGTATATTGCCGAACTAACGTGTTACAGAGGCCGTCAAAATCAACATAGTGCACAGCATGGATAGCAATCTCTACTGTGAAAATGGCATCAATCGACACATTAGTTCAAAGATGAAAATGAAAAATTGTAGCACTCAGACGGTTAACAAGGAGTTCTTTGTAAAAGTGCTGTGGAAGTTTCGAGCACAAATTGGATTGCACAGAAGGATAAATGGAGATGAACAGTGGTTCTAGCAAGACGGGCTATACATCAAACGACTCCTTTGTTTATCGGAGAGAGCGATTTCAAAGAAACTGATCAACAAGAATTGTCACATTTAGTGGATACTTCACCCACTGGACTTGAACCCCGGGGTTTTTATCTGCCGGGAAAGGTGATGTGTACCATAGCAACCCTTATATACAAGATCAATATTTGAAATGCCTCAACATTTCTGAATTAACCAAGCATATCTAACCAAAAAACTCCAACTGCTACACCTACAGTAGGTTCTGAAGCGTTGTCTCACGATCAAACAAAACCGAAGGTGAATGAGGCTCGCTGGTAAAGTAATGAACGGTGGCAACTTCGTTTTTAAGCATTATATTGGAACTTTTGTTTTGGCAACTTAAAAGATCGTTCATGATCTTCAGTATGCCTGCGGGCAACCACTCAAACATTTGTCTCTTCTATAAAGGCTTATACCGAATATAAAACAATGCTGTATGAGACCTGACCTAAAGAAATATTGAAAACAAAAAGCAACAACCCCAACTTGATGATTGGCCACGACTTTTCATTCGACACCCGGTAAGGAAAGTAGTTTCTGTTTGATGTCGTTCGCCTTCACGCGCCTGTGTAATCAGAAAGATACGTCGTTGGTCAATGAACCCAGCCAGGTAGTTGGAGATGGAATGCTGTGTGGAGTTATCGTAAATACTGTGACGTGTGTGGTGAGACATGATACGAGACTTCGCGCTAACAGTTAAAATTGTTTTCCGATATAAGTGCCAGGCTGCCAGGCAGATGTTGTGGCCATGCGGTTGCTTTGTAGCAAGGCAGGTGCACTTGTTGATTTTGCGCAGATAGTTGTCCAGTAGCTTCTTTTCTCAGGCAAGAGAAAAATGCGAAAAGAGTGGTTTCTACCCAAGTTATCTTTTGTGTTAAATCAAACTTGATTTTGCTGTTGTTCGTCAATCATTTTTCATTATAATTGGAAAAGAATTTATTGTTGAGGCAGCAATAACTGACTAGTTTTTTTACAGTGTTTACCACAACTGCGCGGTCACTTTCAGTTTAAGATATTTATTCATAGCAACACGCACTATAGGACCCACAAAATATAATTCAAGTTTTTTCTAGTAACTTCACAAAACCAATAGCTTTTCAGGTTGGGCAGAGGTGGATTTTAGGGGAGTCGAGAGAACCGGTCGCCATCTTTGAGAGTTTTGTACTTTATCTTTGCATTGCTTTGTTGAAAAGCTAATAAACCACTGTAGAGTCACATTCAATAAGCTGTTAAGCAAGTAATATGTTTTTTTCAATGCACAGATTATTTGCAAATGTGTGGAAGGGGCCCCTCAACAACTTTAATTTAATGTGTTGACAAAGAACAATTTAAAGTCTAATAATATCAAACAATTCACAAGGTGAACTAGACTTTCACGCAGAAGCAAATTTCCAGACAAATGAAAAATTTAACTTGCTTTCAGCAAATAAACTTTCTGTATATAGCATGTGCAAAATATAGGAGTGTAACGCGAATAAATAAAAGGGCCAAGGGTCCTTTTTTTAAAACCACTTAGTACACATATGCAACCTCACGAATTTTGTGTGCTCAAACAAGGACCTGTTTTCAATATTTTTTTATGTAACTCCATTTTATATAACTCCATTATTTTTAGTCGGATCCAACTATCCTATTTACTCATGTATGCAGTATTGTAAACGGCTGTGTGATATTAACAGTCTGTTGCTGTATTTTTTTAGTCATGGAACACTTTACTTACTGTCTTCAGAAAGAGCTCCTTTCAGGTATATAGGCTTCTCAACAAACTTGAACTAGCCGTCGCTTTCACAACTAGCTACCCCTTTCCCCATTGCTAAATCAAAAATAACCTCACCTCCCTAAACTTCACACAGATTTGAGTGATTGTTTAGTTGTATTGGTAACAATTTTAGCAAAACAGTGCATGACGAACTGTACACTGTTTTTGCTCTTTTTTGAAGAAATTAGTGTCACTGCAAAATGTGGGCAGCTGTCAAGTGTCCAGTTTCAAAACGTTACAAAATTTTAGTGCTTTAGTATGTGTACTATTATCTTGAATTGAGTTCATAAATTGAAATATGAAACAAATTCAATTTTTTTATCCACCTTGTCACACATTTACCTTTCGCAGTGGCAATGTTTTGAGTCCCTTTTCAGGAGTTTGTTCGGGGCCCTAAATTCCAATATCCACCACTGAGGTTGGAAGAATGTTACCCTGGTTGACGAAGGACATACCTTCAAACGAATCTTCATCCTCAGCTCTGCACTTACGATGAGTTTCTAAGGGTTTGCGGTGAAACGATCACTCTGTTGCATCAGTGGTAGCAGTGGCGTAGCCAGCCCAAAAATTTGGGGGGCCAAAATGTTTGATTTTAGGCGAATAGCACTATTTCGTTTGGAAAAATACCTCTCAGAGCACAAAATGACTATGTTTTCTAAAAATTTGGAGGGGCATGGCACCTTTCGCCCCACCTGGCTACGCCTATGAGTGGTAGACTGGCTCACTCGGTGCGTCTGACTTGTCAGAAGCATGCTTATAGGATATCGTGAAAGCTGCATTCACATTGCAGGAGGTGGGTTTTGAAAAGATTCTGCTGGGAAGTTGTTAACATTCGTACGTGAATGGTTCAAGTAATACAAATTATGCCGACATGCAAATGCTCTAACTTTTCCAGCCTCGAAAGGAGTTTCTCAATAGCGTTGTTTTGCACTCTAGATTAATGATCGTTTGTTCTACTGCTTACATATAGAATGGTAGGCGAATGGGACAAGTGTGAAATTGATTATCTGAGCTTGAAGCTTCTGCTTGAAACAAGGCATCCTTTTGAAATGAATTCTTATTCAGCACCAGAACAAACACCTTATGGAGGAAACATTGGTCCACAGTCAGTTCAAACAGGTAATTGTGTTGACAAACCGCGATTACGTCAAACTCGTGTTTAACTTCTAAATGTCGGAAACGTCTTTCCTTGAAAGTTACAAGTACAGTAGTATCAAAAGTTACAAGTACAGTAGTATCAAAAGTTACAAGTACAGTAGTATCAAAAGTTACAAGTACAGTAGTATCAAAAGTTACAAGTATAGTAATATCAAAAGTTACAAGTACAGTAGTATCAAAAGTTACCAGTACAGTAGTATCAAAAGTTACAAGTACAAGTACAGTAGTATCAAAAGACGGTCACTGAACTTTCGCTAAACCTTGAGGCTTGATCATGATAAGTGCAGCAAGCGTCTTTTCCAACCAGTTGTGACATTCACACTGTCAAGTCCCTCGTGAAAAATCAATCCATGCACAAAGTTGTTACTTTGTTGAGGTCTCTTACAGTGTTTGAATTCTAGACAAACATAAAGCTTAGAACGCAAAAGTTACACACCATGACATCAAGAAACAATAGAGCTCACCTGAAAAGGTTATTCTATTACCCATCTTTCTGTTTATACGCTCACCTAGGTGCTGTTTTTCCTATTCGTGGTGCCTCTCGCTCCAGTAGTTCATATGCCGTCACGTCTGACCGTGACAGTGTTTTTTGCCCAAAAGCCATGTTCAGTTCTTATGCAGCTACTTTTACTTGAAAAGCATTTTATCATGTGGTAAATATGCCAAATAAAGGGAAAAGAAATTTAAAAATCTTGTGGTCGAAATAATTTGTGTGGTTTGATTATTGGTTTGTTGGACCAATTTCTTCAGAATAGGTCAGGCACACACGTTTTGCTGAGTTTTGAGTTCATTCAGCAAAACGTCCCTGAAATCAAAATCGTGGAGTGTAATGCTACATGGTGGTGATACTGCCAATTACTGAGGAAGGGTGAATACAAAAACTCTTGCAGGAAGCAAATAGCACGCTGAACGTGGTTTACGTTTGCTTTTGTGAGATACGTCATGGTTTGTGAATGATTTACTCGCAGGTTTGTGGTCATCAATACACGATTTGTATGGAGTTCCGTCTCTGAAGTCAACCTCTTGTAACTATTGTTGACTTGCGTAAACCCCTCTGTCACCGTAGAGGGAACTGTTGCGTTTCCAATGATAAGTGAAGCATTTGATCTACGAAGGTTGCTAAAGAGCAGCCGTTACGACAGCTGCATGGCGGTTTTCTGAACTTGATGGTACTTAGTGACTACCTCTTTTTGTTCAGTTTGCGAATCTGAAACGTGATTGGTATCAGCATTTTGTAATTAAAGAGTCATCGTGTACCTCGCAGAATATTTGCTACTTCAAACAGAGTTTGTACTGACGTTTGAAAAAAGATTGAAAATCCTGCACCGTTCTGCGAAATGCTAATTCTGGGATAGTCAGCAAGAACTCGGGCCGCTGCTCAATGTCGTTCGTTAAAATTCTTGCAAAAGCAGATTTGAAAACAAGATCTTTCTTGCGCTAAATCTTTCGCAATGATTTCATGTTATGACGAGGTACTGACGTCCCGCTTGCAGGCCGGGTTCAAAGAATCGGGGCTCAAAATGGTAATATGTTGGTGCTTTTTGCATTCACACACACATGCCTTCAACCTGTTCCGGGTCGCGCTATTCGGTCAACACATTACTACTACGCAATATCGGATGACGAGAAAAATCCCAAGACGAGACTCTACTTCTGATTCTACTTTACACAAAATTTTGGTTGAATTAACAAATGCTGACCTTTAACCATACCAAACTGCTTTCGAGGTCACAGTCAGTCTTCCAAAATTAAAAAAATCGCGCAATTCGACAGACATACTATTTAAACGCGATTTGAAGCGAAAATGATGCATATCGAATATATTTTTAGAAACAAGACTAAAGAACCATCACCTGCAGGTTAGCCTGCGAAGTCACCCGACCAATCATATTTTGCGACCAAACCTAAGTAAAATCCAAAGCTTTACTCCCACATTATCACGGTTGGCACATTCGCCAAAGAAAACAGTGCGAGTAAACGAAGACTACCGCCATACATTCTCCACACGTTGAGTTTCGNATCGCTAGCTCTTAACGTGGAAACGGCGTAAGCATGAACCAAATTAAAAAAAGAAAAACGAAANGCGTGATAATGATTACATTAGTATGGGNCACACAACAACGAAAAAAGATTACCGTAATTTCAAGAAATAAAAACATCTCCAAGTTCAACGCGGCTAGTAGAAGACTAGAAATCGCTACATTTCATGTGCTTCCTTAACAACCATAGCCTATTACGCAGGGCCACTGATAGAAATTTTGCCAGGAATACGAAGACTGATACCTGGGCACCTAGCTTCTGGGTCCTTCGTCGAAACTTGTACAGCTTTTTTGTATATTAATCAGAATAAATATTTAAATAGCTCCATGCCAAAAGTTAGAAATAGATTAAATGTTGTCCTGGCGACTGTCTTTCACTAGTAATTTTGGGCTTGATTACAAAAAAACTAAAACGCTTTCATCCTCACGAGCCTCAGTACCTACCGGCGCAGGTAGGATGTACACCTCTTGCACCACCCTTTCGCAAGCCCCATTCATGCTAAGCTTTGCAGCGCACATTGTTTTTCAAATTCTTGTATGTATGACATCCTCTACGCTCAGATCACTGGTGTCGTTTTTCCCGCACGCCATCAATACCAGTTCACCATTTCGTTTATGCTGGCGCATGCATTGTCGGAATGGTGCGCGGATACGTTGCACAGTAGAGAATGTTGCTTTGCATGTAGCAGTGGATGCACGAATTCTTACAGCTACACAGAGTAGGCAAACTAAATTTGGAAATGCATCGATGTAAACCTTGAATAAAGGTTGCCAGAGGTTCTTGAGCGCCAAGAACTTTCCTTGAATTTGCTATCAAAACTGGATATGTCCTTGATCCTTGCAAAACATTTTGTTGTCCTTGAGTATTTTCCGGCGTCCTTGAAAGCCCTTGAATAATTGTGAAATTGTTCGCTATTGAACTATTGATTACATTGAACATTCAATAATCTCGATTAAACAATGTACTGTAATTAAACAGAATAACGTGTACAACGTACATGTCGTGTTTACGTCCTTAACAAATGTGTTTGCTTATTCACTGTTATTCAGCAAGATTGTTTGAAAACATGTGCTACGCCACTACATCTAGAAAGTATTCAAACTAGGCATGAAGTAAAATGTCAACAATCACAAAACAACAAAATGTCCTTGAAAAAATGTCAAGTGATCTGGCAACACTAACCTTGAACCACTGAAGAAACTTTTCCAAATTCATGCGCTGTTGAAGATATAGTTAACCAACGTGGATAACTAATCGATAAGTGCAAGCAAAATTATTTGTTACATTTTTTGTTTGTTTGTTTATTGCTGAAAAGTCCATGAGGGTAGGCCAAGGCCTTAAATTATCTTTGGCTTTTATCGACAAATGTACTTCGTAACGTCATATTCCATACCAGTCAATATTTACCCAGAGTGTTTGTTGCGCGACAGTGACGTCCATATACCTGACGCCATCCTATTTTCAAGAAATTCTGCTTTTCTCTTTTCGTGACAGTCATCAACCTGTGACAAAATGTCGGCAACATCAACTTGCAGTGGAAACCGTACAACTTATATTTCACTCCACTTCGTATAGCTCTGGTTATGTAATGGACACAAGAGTCTCAAATGCGGTTGACAACACTGTCTATGGAAAGAAATCCTTTCTCAGCAAAGAATCAGACACTAAGATCTTACAGAGTATATATTTCGCCTACGAAGTAGACATTATCGGCTCTTATTCAAATAGAATCTACAACACAAACACATTTTGCGCATGACTGGTTGTTTATGACGTTAAATCCTGTCCTGGGGAGGCAATAGACATACCCACTTGTTTTAAAACTCTGGTAATTTAGGCTGCCAAAAGACGAAACCCTACAGGCCTATCTTCTGCGAAACAGTTTTGTTACAGTTGAGGTTCCTTGCCTTGAAGAAAAAGTTTCGTTTTGCAATTATCGCTAGTTCAGAAGTTAGCTCAGCAGTTCGATTAGTTCATGGGTTCCCAACCTGTGGTACGCGTACCACTAGTGGTGCGCGAAGGTCTTCCAGGTGGTACGCGAGTAACTTCCATTTTTTCTCAAAAACCTGGATTCATAGCTTTCTAGTTTACGTAACAGGCATTGTTTCTAAATAAATAAATATTCCTGCAGCCTGTTATTCCTATTGTTTCGTAACATTATGACTTTCGATGCGTTGTTAGCAAATTTACGCCACGCATCGACCAGCTGGTGAAGGTAAACAAAAACAAAAATCTTTTTAAAATTTTTTGTGGACTTTTGTTGTTATTTCATTGTATATTATTTATCTGAATAAACTAAGATTCGATCAAACTTGTTGTTCTGAAAGAAGTGGTACGCTTTCACAATTCGAGGTGATCAAGTGGTACGAGACCGCAAGAAGTTTGGGAACCCCGGATTAGTTATTGTCCGGTTCAAAAACATGTCAAAGCATTCAGCAAAAAAAACTAACGCTTGACTGGTCTAGGAATCCCTACTCCCTAGGAGTATCGAGTTTGACGTCAAGCGATAAGTAAACTGTCGCACATGAAAAATTTAGTAATGGAAAGATTAAGCGCTTCATGATTTCAGCTTCGGTTAACAGGTTTTTCTACGAATTTTCGACCATGACCGCAAACTGGTGCTCACGTTGTGGATTTCAACTGCAACAAGCTTTAGGTTAGGCAGATTTTCCCGCTGTTTTTTGTCAGATCATTTATAGTAATCAGCGGTGTATAAATACTTGGCAGTTTTTAATTAGCTTTTCTGTTTTCAATACTCCAAATAGTAATCAAAATTAATTTCGCAGGTTCACCTCCACGTCATGGATGTTGCAGTCCTTGCTGCACCAAGGTCTTGTTAATAGTTGGAGTGTCCCTTTGTTTGTTTGGAATCCTGTTTATCTTAATGATGTTCAGCGAACCCATGCAAGTCATTGGTGGAGTTTCACTCGTCATAGGCTTTGCGTTATTCGTCGTGGGCGTTATTTCATGCGCGCGAATGAGCAGAGCTCTCAAAAACAACAATCACGCTGCTGGTGAGCTACCGACTGCAATCCCCCTGTCAGCGCACACCGGATGCTTAGACCGAAGACCGGTCAACGTTTACCCAACAACAACAGTTTATCAAACGCAACAAACGGACTTTCAACCGCAATTTCACGCGCCCTCTCCACCACACTACACAATCGAGCCAGTTGGAATGTACACCCCTCCTCACCCATTCAATCCAGAAAACGTGCAACCGATGATTCCTTCATGCCCATCACAGCGAACCGAAGACGTTTTCTCTGCTTCCCCACCATCGTATGATGAGTGCGTTAAAAACGATAGATTGTCAATCGCCGCCTGTGAATGATTGAAGACATTTTGTGACTCAGCATAAAGATTAGAGGCCTTACGCAGCACTTTTTCTTTGGCATGTTTACGTGTTGCTGGATATTGAGAGTCAGATAACCAATGAAGCCGGATAGTTGTGCAGCAGTCGCGTTTCTTTGTAGAAGGAACAAAAGTGACAGCATATGACTAAATAAGAATGAACAAAATTCCAACAGCGACTATTTTGAACTGCCCATATTGAAGCCACTCCTTTCTGAACTGACGCAAAGTACTTGTTACTCTGCAGAACGTTTACTCTGCTCAACATTCAGTTTGACTGGGAAAGAAAAATTTTGAAACCACAGCAGCATTGAAAGCACGGTCTAATTTGTGACCAATCCCGATCAGTGTGGCTTACATTTGACAAATTTTTCGAGGGCAAGATTAAAAAAACACTATTACTGTCGCAAAACTTTCGTGGGAAATCCTTAATTAGGTTCATAATTGTGTAATAAAGCTGCCCCCCACAAAGCACCAACCCCCCAAATTGAAATATAAAACACTATAAACCAATGATGTTTTTGTCAAATTTTCAATGTCAAGCCCCCTTGCACAAACGTAAAACCCCTTATTGAAAACGTTCTTGCAACGGTTCTGTAATGAAACACTAAAAATGTAGGCTACATCAAAATATTTTTTCATGTAATTCTATGAAAATTACTTCTTTTTGTTGTTTGACTTTTTAAGAGAGACGCGAACACTGTAATTTTGACCCAGCTTATTGAGTTATGAAATACCAAAATGAAGATATTTTCAAGGACAGGGAAAGGTCTAACTGACTAAGGGTTTCCAACAGCAGGGAAGATTGCCTGATGCATAGAGATAGAGGTTAACCGTTTTCTAACGAGTTCCATAAAATCAATTCAGACAAAGTTAATAGAAGCAGGTGCAATGATTAGCACCAAACCAATTCAATTTTGGGTCCTCTTCAGTCCCGGCGCCACAGGGAGAACTTTTGGGGCTAAACCCCCCAAACAAAGCCCCAAGCCACCCCAACTTG
>JGI24022J15233_10005502_pt1 | contig 13448 bp, 7 predicted proteins | sample Ectturendosymbi2_FD_15233 | JGI IMG/M metagenome (IMG submission 15233) | reverse complement strand
ATTAATTGACAGCATCTGTACAGATACTGCAGTATTCCTGCCAGCTACGGTTCCCGTGCTTCCTAGTGTAGGCCAGCAGGTTCTTGACCCTCTTTGCCTGTTTGCACAATTCCGCACCGAGACCCCGCAAGCGGATTGACCTGCTTCCGTTCCCTGGAATATCGTCCTCGTGGTTGCCAAGTAGGTCGGTAACGGCCTTTGACGGTTTGCGCAATCTCGCCCCAAGATGAACTGTTTTTCTGTTTTTCGCCTCGCATAACGAGCAGTAAAAACCGCAGCCTAGTCTAATTTCACGTTAGTGACGTTTCGGCTCTCTTCGTGTAGAAACCAAATTCTGCTAACTGAGTCAGAGTATTTCTGATCACCGAAAAGACCAAAGATCTGAGCTGTGGATTTCACACCAATTGGTATGTAATATATGTTTACTGCTAATTCTCTTGGACGCCTGTGGCTCACAGTGAATCCAGTGCAAGTTTACTGCTGTGCCTTTAGTCCGCGTTTATTTACCTGAGAACAGTCGCAACAAAACGCCTTTTCATTGTTAATTGCTGAACTGACTTAATTCGCAGTGGCGCTTTCAAGGATTAATTGTCTTGCCACGCTGAGTTAATCGATAGTGCGATCTGATAGTTTACTGTTGCTGCGCTTGATACAATCGCTTAGTTGTTTCTGTTGTATTTCAGACACCGTGTTTGACGATCAATCGCCGTTGAAGTTTGATGCCTGTTGGATTTGTGACAACAAAGTTTGCCCTGATTGATTGCCCTCCGTTTGCGATTGCTGTAGGAAATAACAGACTATAGCCCCGTGGTGCACGGAGTTCGTAAGGGTCAGGTTTAGGCGAAAGTTCGTCAGGCGAGCGTTTCTCCAATTTTCTGCGGACTAGTTCCTCCACGGCTCGCATCTAAGGCTAGCTGCTGCAACAGCAACTACGTATGGCAAATGAACAGTGGCGTAACTAGAGGTTTGAGCCAGTAGGGGAAACGTAGCTGAAAGAGGCCCACTGGCCACTGTAGGGGGCCCATTAACCCACCCTCAGAAAAAAACTTGGGAAATGATGTTGAATCCGGGTGTCGATGGCCATACAGTGCTAAACCCCAAATCACCGGGAAATTATCCAAAAAACACAAAAAAACAACCTGTTGAAATACAAAAGAATACTAAAACCGAACTGTATGCTGAGTGAGGGCCTGATTTTTACAATCAACTTGCCAGGGGGAGCGATTCGCCCCTTTTCTTGCCACCGGTCATTTACGCCACTGCAATTGCTACGTGGGACATGATATCACTTACCTTGTGACCGTTGCCGTTTGCCGCGTCAAGCAAAAGCTTTAGACTGTTGCCTCGAAACGTTTTCGGGTCTTTCATTCCGATGGTTATCTTTCGTTGGGACGAATTTTTGTAGCTGAGGACGTAAGAAATAGCAACGGCTTCCTTCGGTTTCATGTTGTCAGGAAGCTCTAGGATCTCAGGAAAGAGCCTTATCACCTCTTCTGTTATACTTTCTTGGTCTGCCTCGAATGCCCGAGAACAGGGAACAACTAACTTGTTGCTTGGATCAACCTCTCCATCACTGACGACAGATTTTTTCACATAAGCTGTCAGAAGCTGAATTTTTGCATCAAGCACCTCTGACTGAAATGAAAACAAGTCGGCTAAAAGTTCTTGTGAAGCATCATTTGTCAACCCATATACGAAGTGCAATACCGATTTCCACTCAAGATGATGCATCTTTTCAAGATAATTTTCGAACTGAACATCATCAGAAAAAAGCATTAACTTCATTGCAGCAAATAATTCTTGCCACAACAGATGAACAAAAAAGAATTGCTTTCTTCCATCCAAAATTTTTCCTCTACATTTAGACGAACCACGGGTCTTAACTTTAAGAAAGTTGGTAAAAACCTGTCTTTCACCTTCTGGAATTTTGTTGAAAGTAAAGATGAACTTATTGTTTGCTATACCATTGAGGGCCAACTCCATCACTTTTAACAAGCCATCTCTGTCTCCGCGCAAATACTCAGCTTCACTTGTAATGTACTCATAAAGAGCTTGAATGAAGATATATGTTGAAGTGACATGAGTTAAGGATGCACTTTCTGAGGAGAATCGTAACTGCTCCACAATTATTTTGCAATACAAAGGGATGTAGCAAAGAGCAGAAAGATCGGGGTTCATTTCCAGTTTTGCTTGCACCTTGGCAGACTCTTCAGCATTGTTGTCACAAAGTTGGAGTGACAACATTTTTTGGGATTCTTCGCCGATTCCTAGGATTTGCACTTTGAATGCTGGTTTGCATTTTGGATGTAGGCTCAAGAAAGCATCTGGTCTTGAGGTAACAAGCTTTTTGGCGTTTTTTAAAACTCTGCCCTCAAATATATTTTGGATAATTCTATCAGCAGTAGCAGTTTCGCATAAATTTATTGTTTTCGAAAGACTTGAAAAATGACCACTCTCAGCTTCATCCAGACCATCTACCAAGATGTATACGTCGGGTAATTCACTTATCTTTTTAATGAGCCCATCCTCAGTATTTTTATCAGTTTTCCACTCTGGAAGAAACTCTTTAACAAGAAGTTGGAAGGTCGTCAATGCACATTCAAAATCTGTACTCCTTATAGAAATAAAGAAAATAAGAGGGCAGTTATCAGTAGTCAGGTGTGTCAGTATACTTTCAATTAGGGACGTTTTTCCGACACCGGGCTCACCCACCACTCCTACAAAAATGCTTTGTTGTTTTTCAGCTTCAAAAAACAGATTTTTTGCATCGTAATGTACTGAGGTTTGTGACTGAGTCTCATTCTTCTGGCTCATGTCAAAGGTTGTTCCAAAAACTTCACCATCTGATTCCTTGTACTGAACAACTTGTAAAGGAACATGGAAATTATCCTCAGAAGTGGAAACCTTAACTGCATCATACAGTTGTTTTCGAAGTGATTCAACTGCAATGAAATAGTGAGTTCTGTTGATCCAAAAAATATTAGAACATGCATAGTGGTGTAAAGGAGTATTACCCACGCCAGTGGTTAAAGCAAGATTGGTGGCACCACACCACTCGTCACTCTTGAAAGTAAGTCGTGCAAAGAAAATACTGTGTAATGAAATTTTCTTTCAAAAGCGAGTGGTGGCGATCCAAACTTACGTTTTATATTATCTTTCAAAAATGTGTTATTTTATTCAAAGACTTCATTGTCTTATCCGAATTCTAAGCCAAACAATCTTGAAATATTTTTAAAATTCTTGCGTTATGCTGTCTTGGAACTATTTGTAGAAAAGCAGGCTATTTGGACATATTTCAGCGTTTACTCCGGTGATACCCGATAAATTGCAATAAACACTATTTTAGTTTACGCGTATTTTCTATTTTCAGTGTGATCCAGTTTGTGGATTGGAAATATCCCGCAGATTGGTGGAGCAACAGCACTAAAACAAAATAACGTTTACCTAATTCGTTCAAGTCCTCTGTTGGCCCACTAGGGTTTGTTACTTGCTGATAAATGTTTACATCCCTTCCAGCAATTGTGGCATACTCTGCAGTTCCCACTTTTACATTTGTAGTCATATTTTGATCTGAAATAAAACTGATCATTGAATAACCATAGCAAGTTTCAATATCGGAAAGAAAAGCAATATTTCTGCCAAGAAGTAATCGCAGTTAAAGAATGAATCTAATAAAGACACCATATTGGACCTCACGGATTTAACAGGACCTCACCTTAACTGTGAGTTTACTACGCAATCTTAATTCTAGGTAATAAATGGATTACATCCAGGTTGACAAAGCAGAACGAAATTTAATTCACTTGAGAAACATTCATTTGTTTAAAGGCAGCAGCACATCCAACGTTTTACAAATTCAAGCTAGAAGACGTAGCGAATTGCGTCCTTGCATAAGCACTGTAATACTCACCAGAGTATGTCCAACTCTATTCTACCAGACGTGAAAGCAGCCTGAAGACAATTTTTCGTTGCAAAACATCAATATCCATCCACTAATCCAATTTTGCTTCCAGTTCTTTTAGTAAGAAAAGTCACTTTGAAAGCAGTTATTAACTCTGCATTTAAAAGTAAAACAAAAATCACTACTGAATACCATAACTTCATTGCAAAACATCAAACTTGGCAATCATTGATTCATTTCTGCCCGCTTTTCCTCTGGGGAAAGTCGGGGATGCAGCAGCGCTAGGAAAGAAGCAGCACTAGGAAGGAAGCAGCGCTAGGAAGGAAGCAGCGCTAGGAAGACTCGAAATATCTCACGGTCAAAAGCAATCTTGAATAATCCTGCTGGTTCCACACCAAGACGAGACCAAGCAAGGCCGGAGATTTTTCACGCTGCCTTGGCTCTTGGACGACCTCTGGGCAGCTGTCCCGTGGGTGCAGCCAGAAGGGCTTGCTTCGCCAATCTCTCTTGGATCATTCCATATCTAGACACATGGATGAACCAACGTAATTGGGTTCTCTCGTTTCTTAGAAGTGGCTCGATATACAGGGCTTTACGAATTTCACGGCTACGCGCTTTGTCACGAAGTGCGACACCCTGAACTCTTCACAAAAATCCTGCTTGCAATTTATATAGTATTCTTTCAGTGATTAGCCTAGATTTATTTCAATAGGCGATAATTGTAACAAAGGTGAATTCAAAAGTTGGCAGTATTGTGGTGTTTGAAAGGTTCCGTTTTGTTACCACAGAGCAATAACCCTCACGCGGAACAGAACTGTTTCGTGCTAAGTAAAGATATACGGAATATCAAAACATCTTGAACAACAGAATCAAACAATCACGAACTGAAAGAAATTTATGTATGTTACTATTTCGTATAATTCCCCAGTCTTTAACTGAAACAAAGTACAGATACTGCATAGAGCAGGCTATAATAATAGATTTATTAGTCTAATCTCGGTAACTTAAAGAATGTTTCATTGTTCACTGCAAGTTCTAGCAGTGGCTTATTTCTCTTAGAATGTATAAAAGGCTTCAAATGTCAACTTTGTCCCCATTGACACGGGCCCTCTATGCGTTGCAAAAAGCCTTCACCGCAATCATAACTAAACATATTTTTGTCCTTGCGTTAGGTTTTCTGACTAAGGTTCATCGCCTCTAATTGATGACAAAATCAATGAAACATCTTGTCTAAGTTTTTTTGCTGAAATTGCTTTTCTATGATTTCAAATATTAAGTGCACCGTTGAACAAAGCAGTCACCGCTTCTACGAAATCCACGTTGCTTATCTGCTGGCACTGATTCACTCTACTTGCAGTTCAAATCTACAATCTGAGCTCTAAATTAACCGCACAAACACAACAGCGTCACTACCACGCTTCAAGAACATCATTTTCCGATATCTTTTCGTCACAGAGAAAAACATCAGTTCGACTGAAACTGAGCAACTTTACTTTTGCAGAGTTCACTTCACCAGCCAAACTTTAAGTGTTGACAAGCCCACTTGATGACTAGGCTGCAGCTTGTGACACATGTTTACTGAAAACATCCCAGTTAAAATTAAAAATAGCATGCGATGACCCAAGAAATGTTCGTCGTCAATACCGGTAGGTGCCGTGTGAAGTAATGTTGTGCCGTTTAAGGATCGAACGATAGGAGAAACAGCCTAACAGGAACACATTGCGCGCGGCTTAGGTGGCCGCGTGCGAAGCAGGTGTTTCGCCTGAAACTGCTTTGCGGCTGTAGATTTTTTATTTTACCATAAGTTACGAACCAGAGGAGCTACGTACAATTCTAAGACGTTGTGAGAAAAGTAATTTTATACCGCTTCCAATGACATCAATTTTGTTATACACTTTTTACAGCCTCGAATGATGTCGATTTTGTAATTTTGCACTACTAGAAAAATATTTCGTACTGCCTCCAATGATGTCATTTGTCAATTCTGGATCACGATAAGCACTTATTGTATTCATTTTGGAACCAAGAAAGCGACTCTTTTTACCTCAAATAACGAAGTATTATACATCCAGCAATGCAAACTTAACCGCGAAGCAAGCATGCTGGAATAAGTGCAGAAAGTGGTTAACAGGCCATGAAACTGTGGTGAACAGCATGTAATATCTTGTAAACGTCAAACTTCTCCTCTGGTTTTCTCTTCATTGTTTGAGTTGTGCAAACCTGATAGACCAAAAAAGCATAGCAAGCACCTCGCACAACTGGCCATTTGATGGCCAATTCCTAAAAATTTAGCCATGCTTGAAGGGCGCGGGCCATGAAAAACACATTTGGTGACTCCGGATCCGGGTTCGGCTTTTTGCAATTGTTTGAATACGGCTCCGGATCCGAAAAAAACGCAGAATCCTGCCGGAGTCGAATCCGGCATCCCGGATCTGTGGCTACCTCTGCTTTGTTGCTGGTGGGTATGCTTGGATTTCAGAACATCAGCATTTGAAAAGAAGGAAACTGATCTTTAAATGATGAGATTGATAGAGCTCAGAGGTTCCCAGCCTGGGGGTACATATACCATCAGGGTACATTTACCTGTTTGTAGGGATACATTTAAGGTTAGCAGTAAAAACAGTCTAAAATCACTCTCCACTTGTTGAAAAAAATTAATTTGTTGAATTTGTATATTTAAACCTTCTTCATCTGGACTTTTCTCGCTTTTAAAGTACTAAATAAAATTTCGAAAAACAATTTTTGTTTAGTTTCTTGTCATTTAAAAGGTTTGCAAGTGACGGAAGGCGGAGAGAGATGATTAATACACGGATTGCTGAAGCTAACGTAGTTCTGCATGAACTTTATTGCTCTGTGACCACAAACAGGGAGCTTTCAAACACCCCAAAGCGGTCAGTTTTCAAATACGTCTTTGTTCCGTTCCTTACCTATGGTCATGAATCTTGGGTAATGATTGAAAAAATATTGTCTCAAGTACAAGAGGCAGAAATGGGATTTTTGCGAAGAGACCACGGTGTGACACTTCGCGACCAAGTGCGCAGCCGTGAAAATCGCAGAGCCCTAAATGTCGAACCCTTTCTCCTCCGGATCGAGAGATCCCCTCTACGTTGGTTCGGCCATGTATCCAGAATTCCCCACGAAAGACTGGCGAGGCAAGTCTGGCTAAGCCCACGGGAAAGCGGCACAGAGGTCGTCCAAGGACCAGGTGGAGAAAGCGGGTATGAAAATCAATGGATTGTATGCTTATTGTTCAATATACGTACGATCAGTCGTGCTAAAATATTTTGTTATGATAAATTTTAGGGGTTCATCCTCTTCTGTCGAAATGCTGAAGGGGTACATAGTCAGAGAAAGGTTGGTGACTCCTGATTTAGCTTCTTTCATATTAACGTGTTTTTTTTCAACTTTCCTCCACTTGGCAGAAGGATTTGCTCGAAGCACGACCTTCCTTCTAACAGCTACGAACAACAACATTAATTAGGATGTCACAGCAACGTATGTCCTGCACGTGAGTGTGCTCACCACAGCCACTTCCGGTACGTTAGGTTGTTTACCTACAGTATAGTCTTTATTACTGCACTGCTGAGCGAATGAACAAGCTTGGAAAAACTTGAGGGCTAAGTTGTTTAAAACATTTTGAAGTATAAAACAGATTGAAATGTGCGTCTCTGAAAACATAGCTACTGATGTTAAATCGTTTTCAGCCCTTACAGTTTGCCGTAAATGTTGTGTGAAACATCACTCCATGTATTTGGGTTTCCAGCATCTTATTAGACCAGCGATGCATTCATTTACAAGCACAGGTTCCGGGTATGACAGAGTTGCATGACAGATGCAAGGGAGAGCATAAACTTGTTTCGTTGTGCTAGTAACGGTTTGGTTGGGAAAAACGTGCTCTTTTCTAGATTCACCTAATTGTGCATTCGTAAGCAATTGAATCAACCAACACCACTTGCATAAACGTAGATTGCTTTGGTCTGGATTAAGTCATTATTAACATTTACAGCACGAATAGGAGCTGTTACCCGAATGCAAATAAATAGCCTATTTTTTTGTTAGTTTGTTAAATTTAAACTTGTTAAAAGCCTATTTTCTCGGCTGACTTGTTAAGTTTAATTTTACGCTGGTGAACGCCAAAAAATTTGGTTTGTTGAATTTTTATATCTAAGCATTTATCATCTGGTATTTTCTTGCTTTTAACGTAACACATAAAATTTCGAAAAGCAATTTTTTTTTGTTTCTTGTCATTTGAGAGGTTTGCGAAAAATTAAAAAAAAATACATACCAAAAGTATCCGACGATGCTAGGTACACATAAAAACGGACTATTACAAAAGACCTATGAAGATGTCTTCATACTTTATTGGGTTAATACAGTACGTCACACACAGATTTCATATGCAATGCATACAATGTGAATCCCAGTTAAACATGTTTCGAGAACCCATTCCCCGCAGCTTTGCAACCAGAATTTATCATAGTGCGATAGTTTGATGGATCATATCAGTTTTTTTGCTACTTCTAATGAATGGAACATGGAGCTGCATCATCAACAAATCGGAGATGACGTTAGTTTACTCCCATCATTTCACGTTTTGCTACCATCAACCCAAAACAAAAACAGAGTAAGTTAATCACCGGAGGTTCAAGACATTTGTCAAGAGACGCTCAGCCTACAACTGGCAACAAAAACATGACAACGTGAGATGACTCAGTGGTTCTTCACATGGCTTCTGCCGCTTTCTCGGGTGAGTGACATGAAACATACAAAAGTTGAATCGTCACACCATTGCAACTGCTTCCTTTAATTTTTTAGCATTTTTGCATTTTTCCCCCGAGACTGTTGATGCTGTACGAGCAGGCATGGTGAAAACCTGATGGTGGTAATTTTTCTGGTTTTTGTTTTTCAACTAAAAAAAATCATAACCGGTTGTTTTTATTATAATGATCAACTAGAATTGTTTTTATTCATCATCGTTTTTTTACACCACAGTCCAAAAGTGAAATAAGTAGGAGATGCCATCTTGCAGAACAAAATTGGAGTTGATTTCACTGTCCCTACTCCCTCCCATTACGATAGTGTGTTGAGGATTAAACAAAGAGTTCGAAAACTTTTTAAATCGATGACAGACAGAGATAAATGTCGATGGATTAACTTATCTACTGATGACTGATAACGAAAGGCCCGTCTACACTCACATCACTGTGTTGGTGGCCGTATGCGAGGTACACTTCGTTGCAAAGTTTGAAACATGCTTCCTTTTAGTATTCATTGCAGTTCAAATATCTTTCTGGATTTCGTCAATCATGCTTGACACCAGAGATTCACTAGATTCGCCACAGTCAGGCTCCAATATTGTTATTTTGTCACATGTTTTTTTCAGAGTCTTAAAAAGATACGCTTCTGTTACACTTTGTGTTAATATAATTTCAAGCAAATACCTGCATCTGGAGGCACCCACATTCAAGTTGAAAAATCTCCAAGTAGATTTATCCGGCTCAGCCTTTCATTTTACCATTTTTACTGACGCAGGTTTTCATGTGCAGTTGGTGAGGTGAAATTTGCAGGAAGTCATAAATGTGCTCAGCACAACATTTGAATATTTTTTTTTACTTTCTTCACTTGCTTTGGTTCAGTGAGCATCAACAAACAATCATTGTTTAGTGAGGACGAACAAACAATCTTGATGGTGAGGCCAACAGGTTGCTGGCCAACAGACAATCTCGATTAAACTCAGAAAGGTGTAGAGCAGGGCTACTCAATTATTTTAAGAAAGGGTTCAGTTACAAATGTCAAAATTTTTCGGGGTCCGGTCACTCCCATAAAATCATGCAAACGTGACATGCCTTGGATTTTTCTAACAAAAAACGTAACACGACAATTCAGTACGATTATACTCTATATAGATATACAAAATCTATAAATGGATACAGATATTAACAAACGCTGTCAGCGTTATTTGTTGTTCTGCTGGTGGGAGCAATGGCATTTTGTGCTTCTTGGGAGTTATCTAAATTTTTGTTCCTAGGTAGTGACAGTGAATAGAATGTAATATTCATGGTTTTATTCGTGATACAGATGCGATACTTGTTCTTTATGAGCTTCTTTTTTGACAGTTCGGACTGAGTCAGTAGTCAGTGATGTAACTAGATGTTTAGGCCAGGAGGGAAACGTAGCTGAAAACGTTCCACTGCCCACTATAGGAGGGTTGCTAGCAACACTCAGAAAAAGAGAAATGACGGTGAATCCGGATGTGGATGGCTATACTAAAGCCCTAAAGCACCACCAAATACTCCAAAAAACGCACAAAAAATTACTGAAAACCAAAAAAATACTAAAACTGAAGTATAAGCCAAGTGGGGGCCCGAGTTTTACATTTACTGTAGCTGGCAGGAGGTGACAATTCGCCCCTCCTGCAGCAGCACGTAGACCCAAACACCGTAAGAATTTCCACTGACTATTTGCGAGGAGTGGAAAAATTTTTGGAGATACCTTCCTTTGACAAGAACTTCTCAGGTGTGCCATCAAAAAATATTTCTTTCACTGCTACATTCTATTGGAATTCAAGTTATTCCAGTTGAGTTTTGGCTGCGTCCACACCAGTGGTGTCAAGCTGCCGGAGTCCTCTCCGCCACCTTCATCAGTGAATGCAGTGAATGACTTGTCGTTGCCTACAAATATAAGCGAAGATGCCCAGCAGACCTCCGGTACCTATAAAAATTTCCACTTCATCTTCGGTGCACACATGTGCATGGATCTTTTTGCTTCAGTTGAGAATTCGGTAATGCCTGTCTGTAAAAAGGGTTTTGATGAAAGAGCAGCAACTGTTTTCGAAACGAAAGTCGCCAAACTCTTCGACAATAATGGTAATCAACTTTGCAATAAGTTAATTATATCTGGAATCTTCTTGCTTTTATTTTCCCCAAATGCCTCGGAAAATGACAAGTTCCTTTTGAATGACTTGTTTGAAGATATTAAACTTTTTCTGGAAACGGCAAATAGTAGTGATCAATCAAGACTGATAGGCTGTGTTTTTTTCCGTGAAGTTTTACATTCAAGTCGTTGAGGTGTTACACTTTCTCAGCCAAAAATTCAACAGATTCCCTTTCTTTATTATTTCCTAAAAAAGCTGAAAATGCCTTAGCTTTTCTTCACATTTTGTTGAATTCCCGCCAAAAAATAAAAATTATTTCTTAAAGGACCAAAATCTCTGCAAAACACTTCCCTTACTCATGCATCATTCATAACTGTGCACAAATAGATTTGTATAATTGTATTGTTTGCGGAAAGAAAAGGTTTTGTTGCTATTTTCTAGCCCTGAATCCACTATTTTCACCAGGATAGACATTGTAGTGACGAGCTATTATTGAACAACTATGACGAAACCATTACTTTGAACCAAAAAAGCGTAGCTTTCCCAACTCAGGTGTGCACTGCAATTTAGCTGAACAACAGCTTAATCGACAATCAAGGGAGTAAATGCTTTAGAAGTACGACCAAAAGCGCAAAATTTTGGGATACAAATTTCTGGGTTTAGCATACACCTTTGAGAGGCTGATGAGTTCCGATCGTCGCCATCCAAAAGTCCGGCTTCGGACCGCGGTCCGCCAGTTGAGTAGCCCTGGTGTAGAGTCTGGTGTTAAACATCGTTCAAAGTTTCCCACAGTAGTGGTAAACAGAATGCAAGTAAATCGCTATTATTTTTTCTAGTAAAATCATGCTACTTTTGCGCTGGTACACCAACAAACGCAACACTTTATTTAATTTCCCTGTTGCAGTTGTCATTTGGGCTTCACCTACTTCGAAGTTTTAAATAAAAGCTTTCAAACGTTTGTTTGTTTCACTGCTTGTCATTTAGGAGGTTTTCAAAAGAACCATAAAAAACGGGTGGTTCCTGAGGCCTGAAAACATACACAAGGTGGCAGCAAATAAAAAAACGCCTATCTTTCAGTTGTTCTTCGAACTACTGCTTTTCTAGGTAATGCACAAAATTTTGTGTTTTTTAAACGTGAACTCCGGTCAAGAAATATTGGAAACCATTTTTAGGCTCACTGCTGTTGAAAATTAGCAATGGCCATTTTAGTGCACAGCTTAGGTCCGGAAGCAACCATGCATGGCGAACTCTTTCACGTGCCATGCTTAAACTGTGTCATCCTACTTGATTATGTTGTTGAAAGTCGCCTGCTTCATGCCAATACTCCTGCCAGTTAGAACAGGGGTTCCCAACCTTTTTACGATCTCTACGACTTGAGCACCCCGTATTGTCAACGCGTACCACTTCTTCCAGAACAATCAATTTGATCGAATTTTAGTTTATTCAGAAGAATAATATAAATCAAAATAACAATAAAAAACAACAACTAAATTTAATGAGATTTTGCTTTTGTTTACCTTCTACCAATTGGCGTAAATTTGCTAACAGCGCGTCGAAAGTCATAATGTTGCGATAAAATAGGAATAGCAGGCTACAAGAAAATTTATTTGTTTAGAAACACAGCCCGATACATAAACTAGAAAGCTGTGAATCCAGGTTTTTGTGAAAAAGTGGAAGTTACTCGCGTACCACGTGGAAGACCTTCGCATACCACTAGTGGTACGCGTATCGCAGGTGGGGAACCCTTGAGTTAGAACAAAGTTTGAAATATCAATATTAAGTTTGAAAGAACCAAATATATTCATGTTTGATCATTACCTTGTGCTGTATAAACACATATTCTGAAATCGAAACATGCCCACTAGCTTCTCACAGCTTTGTGTGCGACTAGTTTTTACACTTTCGAAACATTTGTGCGATTACGAAAAAATATTAGAACGTGTGCTTTGTAACGACCGAAACGTACTCAGTTCCAAACGATTTTGTTCAAGACTGCCCACAGTTCGCCACTACTTGAAACAAACCACGTCCATGCACAGTATGTCGGTAGACAACATCTTGTGATTTTAAAAAATGATGACTTTATCACCCAGCCCAAGTTTTAGGGGCCGCACGCAGTTGCGCGACAGATACAACAAATAGCTTTAATTTTTTTAGCTGCGCCAGTAGCAAAGAAAGGTTTTCACTAACTTAGGTTTCCCACATCTTCTGTGAAGACAATATATACAATCTTTTTATAACCAAATTTATATTTGTAAATAATCTTCGAGCCCTACAGGAAGTAACCACACTCAGGTTAATTGTCTCGCATGGGCTACTCCGGACCATGCAGAACAGGCGCAAAACTAATTTAAAAGCGGCCTGTTTTTAGAAAACATTCCCTGTTTACTACTTCAAGATGATTTACTAAGGGTGCGAAAAAAACAAGCACGTTATCGGTATATAGAAAGTTAGAAAACTGTTCTTTGAACATATTGATGTCAACAAGTGAAAGGCCCTGATCTGCACTGGCAACTTTACACTACGATTATGACAGAAAAAAACGTTTAGGCGAAGCTTACTATTTTTAGATGAAACTTACTTAATTTAGATGAAGCTTACTTAATTTAGATGAAGCTTACTTAATTTAGATGAAGCTTACTTAATTTAGATGAAGCTTACTTAATTTAGATG
>JGI24022J15233_10005501_pt1 | contig 13449 bp, 11 predicted proteins | sample Ectturendosymbi2_FD_15233 | JGI IMG/M metagenome (IMG submission 15233) | reverse complement strand
ATGTTTCCAAACCAACGTTTTGGCGAAGTTTGTTGAAATAATAGGCATATTTTTCTACACGCACTCCCCTTATTTTATGTGCCATTACACTGAGTATAAACTATCAGAGCTCAAAATTAGAATATCGGAGGAAAATAAAATCAACGTTACGACACAGCAGTTCATAACTGCAAAAATATCATCCTGCGTGTTAAAACAGGGTAGTGAAACACACTCATCACTGCGTCAGAGCAATTTACAACGAAAAATGAGGCTGCGCTAATGACCTGTCGAATACGAGCAGTCGAGTATAGAAAGTGTGCGGCTGGACTGGCTGGCGCACGTCCCGGTTTGAAAAATCGAATCTTGCTAAAGTACACAAGAATTGAGAATGCGCATAAAGTACGCAAGAAAACTTTCAATTTTTTGTTATGTATAGAAGTCTAGCAAACTTTTACTTTTCATTTTTCCCTGCTGAGGCATTATCAAACACCTGAATGCTTCTATGTTAAAAACTGCTGTTTTTGAGCTCGTGCAACAATTCTATCATGCTACGTAAATTGGTAATGCAGCCAATGCGGTCAGCGCTTGCGCTGATCAGCCTTAGCAGACAAAACAAAGGCAGTTATTTTGGATAAAGCGAACTATCGCATAAAACAATCTGAACACATGCGTAGTGGACCAAAGGTCTGCAAAAAGTGGTGAGATGATTTCTAGACGTAGACGATAACGCAGGTTCTCACCAAAACCCAATTATTACTTTTTGGTCCATTTACAATGTTCCTTGAAATTTGCATGCAAATTTAGTCCGTGGTATTTGCATTAAGTCGACAAATTAAGAAGCAAAAAGCATACGAAAACAATCAATCTCCTTTGCAATGGTAATAAAGTTTTTGTAAAATACCAAGCTCAAGGGGGGGTTAACCCCACCTCTTGCGTACGCCCTTGAAACTGCTTCATACTTTGCAAATTATGCTTCATAAGAGCATGCTGTTTTTTCAGACGCTTCGATAGGGTATCAAACGTGAACTTATTTGAGAAATTAATTCAAAGAAAGGTGCCAATGTGCTTTGTGCGGCTACTGAGAAATGGGTTCAAGGAATAAACGATGCAAATAAAATGAGGCAAGCATTTGTCTCAACTGTTTCATGTTACTGATCGGGTTAGACACGGGGGAGTATTGAATCCATATCTTGTTTGCTATATATTTAGACGATTTATCCATTGAACTAAACAACATTAAAGCAGGGTGTTATATTAGTTAAGTCTTATTAAACTATTTGATGTTTGATGATGACATTTGTGTGTTTTTTCCAAGTGTACGTGGCTGCAAAGTATACTAGATTTATGTCAGGCTTATGGAGAATCGCATGGAATTTATTCCAACTGCAGCAAAAGTGTTTCTATGGCGTTTAAGGTTAAGTATGCAAGAAGCACAGTCACACCATTACTGACACATGGTGGTCAAAATGTAAGATCTATGAACCGCTGCAGATATCTGGAAATTGTACTGGATATTGAGCTCTCAGACGACAGACATGCAGAGTCAACTGCGATATTAATACTGTGCAGCAAACAAGCTGCGTGCCTTATTTCTCCTATGTTCAAATGCAGTTAAAAATGTACATTTTGGTTCCTTTTGTATACCCATGTATGCATCACAGTTATGGCGGAATTTGAAAAAGTCATTCATGCGGAGATTCATGTAGCCTATAATTTTGGATGCAGCGCTCTCTACAACCTGCCCTGGAGAGCGAGTGTCAATATTCATCAGGTTTAATGTAACAATCCTACCTTTGAGGTTTTATTAAGAAAACATGCGTACCTGTTTCTCACAAGATGGAGAAAGTCAAACAACGTATGGTTGCGTGCTTTGATGCAGTCAGATTGTTTGTATTCGTCCTTATTCTTTGAACACTAGAACCGCATTTTACTTGTGACCGAGTACACGGACATTGCAGTGTTTGTTCGTTTGAGGGCGTGTCATGCCACAACGCATTCGTACTTTACCTGACCTAAATTAGTTTAGGAATTATCGTCCTACTCTGCAGTATAGTGTTGTACCAAGTGCTACGCGTTAGTGAACAATAGTGTTAATTGACGGCCGGTCTTCGAATATATCGTACGTGGAAATCGGCCTAAAACCAGCGGTCTTCGGTTGCCTTACCAACGCCATAGCACCTCTGCCGATTGCGCTAGAGAGCTGTTCAAACGCTCAAAACCGCTTTCGGCGCCAGAGTTAAGCTGGCGCAAAGCCACATGTGATCCGTTTTTTTTCGCGCGAAATCCTCGTAACCTGTTGGACGCGAAAGAATGTGACTTAACCATAGGTGTACGGGAATGCATATTTTTGGGGATGCAAAAAATTTTTGCCCAAATTTGACCTGTTTTTTCCAAATACCATATAAACACCAAGCCTTAATGTTAAGACAAAAACCAGCCATTGTAAACGATTCAAAGTGTCTCCACACCTAATTAACAATTACCGGAGTTCAAATGGGTGCGCCCTCAACTAGCAATCAATATTCTGCATAGCTATATGTGAACAATGGTAATATTTACTGTGTTGAAAAATTTTATTTAATTTCGATGAAATCCCCAAAAATTGCTGTTCATGCCACCACGTGTGGAAAGTGTTGTTCAGCATTTTCATTTTAAAGTTTTTATATACGTTCTGAGCTTATTCTTCCAACACAATCATCCTAATAGCTAAGATCTGTTCTTCTCTAGCATAGATGTGTACACTTGTGCTGGCCACAATCGCAATCAATCTGGAAAAGGAGTAAACTATGAGATTACGATCTAAAGTAGACCTACTACATTGCTGCAAATAGGTCAGGTCTCAAGTAAGGAGAGGGAAAGGAGGCAATTTAATATATAGGATATAGCTTAGCCTTCCACATTAGGCAATCATCACTGCAATGTGTTGTACTTAAAATACTGTAACTTACTTGAACGTTTCAAGCTTCTGAAGTCACATCATGAATGCCAAAAATCCACTCCAGTTTAGATAGTTAAATGTGCACTGAACACAGTATGCTAAGGAAAAATAGCAATAGGGGCTGATACGGCAAAAAGTGCAGCCTGTATGATCAACTAACAAGGAAAGTGCGCAAATACACATCCAATGACAAATGACTTATAACCTCAACAAGAATAGTATATAAGAATAGCAGCGCTTCACTGGACTGGATTACCATTAGTGAATTATGCAGTGCAATAAATAGTAACCTACACTTGCTACTGTTCACGAAAACTTCACTTCACACCATTAAATTGAAACATTAAAACTTGGCAAGATCCAATATATGAAATTCATTGCATGAAACAAACGGAAAGTATGAAAGCCTAAACAGTAGCCTATGATATCACAGCTACTTTACTACCACTACCAAACAACATATTACCGCCGCACAGAGCCGTATCAGCCGCACTCCATAACCCCAATTCGGGAGGCCCACGCTGTGACAGGGGGCCAAAATTATGTCCCTTCGCCACTTAGCACCCCAGAGAAAGCTTCGATACCCTAAAATGAAATACGAAACACTAGAAAGCAATGAATTTAGGGGCACCAGAAATGAAGCACCAGAAATCAGTGAAGTTGGGGGCCCTTTGAAAGAAAAGTGCTTATGCATTACACCGTTACTTTGGGCCCCTTTGAAATAAGATATTTACGCATTACAACTGCTTCTGGGGCGCCTTTGAAAGCAAAGTATAGCTTACTTATGCGTTGCAGTTGCTGTTGGGCCCCTTTGAAAGCAAGGTATTTTACACATTACAGTTGCAAAGAAGGGCCCGGCGCAAATGCCTCGCTTGCCTTCCCTTAAACACACCACTGTGTATAACCCTGACAATGATCTTATATGAGAGTATGAAATCGATTGAACACGTTCTATTTCATCCGTTATGCGTACTTTCTTACCTGATGTGCGCATGTAAACACTGTAAAGTTATCTTTTTATTATTGAACACACTGAAGTTGCTGATGTGTTATCACTTCAAAACATGAAACCTAGACAGTAGACACACAGGTGGACTAAAAACAGATCTGGATAAAAAAAACTCAGTGGGAGCCCTGCTAGTCACATGCGGCAAAACGCCTACTATTCTGCAACTTGAAGTGAAAATTTTAAGATTTATTGCCTTGTTATTTTTATGCAATAAAGGCCAATAATACAACAATCCGCTAACATAGTGGTTCTCAAGCTTTTTGATCCCATGCACCCCTTTTACCGTTATTCATAGATAAATCCCCCCTTCAGAAATTTAGTTTGTAAAGAACACTCTTACATCAGTAGCCTACACTAAAAAGAAAAACTAAACTCGTCACAATTGATAAGCTATACTATATCACATTTTAAACAAAATCCTAAATACAAACTTTGCCCTACTAAAAATGTGTTTCCCCTCCCCCAAATCGTAAAACCTGGCTACGGGCCTGGTTCTGCCAAAATTGTGTCTGCAATTAGGATATTTTGTTTTGAAGGCCATTCGACCTCGAGATGTAGCATAACATAAGTTCGTTTTATAAATCACCATTCGAGGGGCCCATGTGAGCATTTTTGGGGAAGCCCAGAGTTGGGCTGCGGCACTGGCGCCGCAGTTATGCAGTTAATGTGTTCATGAATACTTCCGGGAAAGAGATTCACCCTTGCAAATCTCACAACATCAAGCAAGTTTGAAACACGAAAACTTCACAGTATCATATCACAGCCACAGCACATTACCACCAGAGAAAGATTTTGCAGGTACAGCTACAACTTAGTTGTAGGCAACACTTTACAGCATCAACAATTCGAGGTTTACAAAAATTAGGGTTGGTTGGAATGGTGAGTTTCCACTACACTTTCCTAATCTTAAAATATTTCTACCTCTACCCAAATTTGAATGAGGTTGTTTCAATTGACCCAAATTTGATTTGGGCTCTTGTAATTTGCCCACACATTTATGATATATGTAGGCCTAAATCTGAATGAAACTCTTCCAAGTTTCCCAGATGGTTCCAATTGTAGCAAGTTTGAACGAAGCTGTTTCAATTACCCAAATATGGTTGGGGCTGTTGGAATTTATCCAAACATTTCTAATTGTATGCAAATTTAAATGAAAAAATTGTATATTACCCAAATTGGAATGAAGCTGTTTGAAGTTCTCGAAAATTGAATAAAGCTGTTTGAAGTTACCCAAAATTGAACGAGAATTTTCCACTTGGACCAAATTTGAATGGAGCTGTTGCCAGTTGGACTGAGTTGATTTAGTGACTAAAGGAGAGGAAAACAAACGAGTGCGTTGCAATCGGGATTTTCAAAAGGCTCTGATAAACCCGTGCTGTAGAAGACAAGGTGCAAGGATGGCCAATTTCATGCTGTGTTATCAGAAGACTTTTGTGTCCACAAAATTCTTTCATTAAAATTCTTTCAGATTTTTGGGGATAATGACAGAGCTTTTCGTCTAGTTTTGCATATGCTTTCACTAGTTGCTAAAATTCGTATGTATTAACGCAATTTGGAATGTTACAATACAACAGTTTTTTCTTCAATCTTGACTGAAATTTCAAAGTGGGGATAGTTTCACAAGAAACCAGTGATGCGCTAGAATCATTTTTATCGAGTCTGAGACGAGTCAGAGTCACAAGCCCTTCGAGTCAGAGTCATCTGAAATTTTCTCGAGTCGAGTCAATGTCGAGTCATGACTTTCTCGATTCAAGTCAAACTTAATTCACAAGAACTGTAGAGTCACTTGCATTCGTTGGTTTGCAAGCTCGAGTCAAATGAAATTTCACACTTTTCGTCCGTCTTTTTTTGCTATGAAATGGCGCCCAACATGCTATAAAATGGCGCCAGATAAGTTCGATAATGGTGCCCAACATGCTGTTAAATGGTGACCGATAAGTTACAAAATGGTGACCAATGTTGTTTTAGCCAGTTTGATTGCAGGTGATTTATATCTAAGGTTTTTGTGAAAGCGGTTTGCATTGTATACTTGTCTCTTTCACTCAGTCATTTCAACAAGTCTACCACAACATTGCAGCAAGTGTTGCAACCTCTTGGATGTGTTAAATGTGCGATTCACCAAGAATGGGATATAAGTGAAGAACAACACCCATGTACATGTGGCACGAAAAAGCAATAATAGAGTGATCTTGTCGGGTGATCCCTATTGTTGCTTGTTGCCACAGTGTGAAGGTTTGCGCACTTGCCGCTCGGGCTTTCCGATCGCAACACAAGAATTATACTCCCTTGTCTTTCGCATGTCCAATAAATGCAAATGACTAGAGATGAACAGGTACTTAGTTTTTGATTTAAATACTGCGACATTCCAATATATTGATGGATTTGGATGTTATCATTTTTGCTTAACCAGATTTGGATTGGATTGATGATATCCTTTGAACTTATTCGCAACTTTCGGATCAGTTTTGGAACTGCAGGTTACTGTATTGATCAGTTTGTCAAATCCGTTGAGATTGTTCATTGTGTTTCTTTAAATGCTGAGCCTTGTCTCAACCCGTGAAACAAGTAAAATCTGCTCCATTGTCTATGATGTCATCAAACTGACAGAATTGGTTGGACATTGATTGATCCAATCCCTTTCCTTGACTCATCATTGTTATACCTTACGTGTAGGCTACTTAAACAACATTTAACACAGTCAATCACTTTTTATGTGTAGCCCAGTTCTAATGAGTCGTTTGTGTTGCGTATTGTTAGGCTTCTGGTTTGATATCTTAAACGCTATTGCTGAGCTTAACAGAGCTTCTCACTGCATTGCTGCTAACAATCAATACTTTGAAGTCTCAGTCGTGTCAATTGTTATGATGTTGTGAGCCAATGGTAGAGCATAGGTTAATTTGACTTACTTCAAAAACTATTTATTTGTGTCTTTGAGTTGGATTACATATGTGTGTTGCAGCCGCAATTAGGCCTATGCCTTGCCCTGAGCCAACCAAAGAGAGAGTCGAAGGAACGACCCTGGACATAACGCCAATAGAGATTCCCCATTCGACTAGGTTCATTTGAATTCTGTGATTTAAGTTTCTCAAATTCAAATCCAATTTAAAAAACTTAAATCACTTTACTGCTATTTGGAAAAGACTCAAAGTAACAGTATGAGGCCGATTGCCATGATCACGATATGCAAATACTACATTAAGCTAGGAGAAGGTGTCAATATATTGTGCCCTGCTGGCCTTAAATTTAATTTCGTAACGAAAAATTTCAGAACGAGGAGTAGCATTGATTTTACTTATGCAATATCGCAAAGTTAATTGGAACTCTGCGCTTATTGCTTGCTGCGAATCACGGTAAGGCTGGGGCCAAAACTGCTATCTTTCAGTCCCAGGTCCCAGCGCTCAGCAATATTCAATCGGTGCCTTTTGATAGTATCTGAGCAATTTGACTGAAGCCTTGTTCGACGCGATAAGACGTTGGAAAAGCAACAAACAACAATTTGACAGAATCTTAAAATGCGGCAAACATTTGAGAAACGTGTTACTGCATTCACATCGCTGTGCGTCTACGCGCTTAATATACGGCTTTGAGTTCAATATCTATTGCAAACCAACAAGCTTCTCTTGCAATGTAACTGGGAGGCAAATTGATACATCATCTGAAAATGGTTGTGTAGCTCATTTACGCACTTCAAGGGTAATCAAATCGTTGAATCTGTCGAGCATTTTTGTCCAACCACGTAAGATGACAGGTAATGATCAAAACCTCATCATCAGTCAAAACATCAAATGAGTTTTTTGATAAAACTTTTGCTGTAACTACACATTTTCCTTGAAACGTGTTCAAGTTACAGATCTGCACTTACGAGCAAACTTTATTTGTTTTGCTAAAGTAATCAAGCGGAAAATTATTTGATTGCAAAAAAACTGATTGCAAGACCAGGGTCAGTATTGTTGAAAAAATAACCAAAAAGCCATACAGCATTGCAAATTGTGTCCAGCAGTTATCTTTTGACAATTATCTTCCTTGTGTGTGCAGTATAATTTTCAAACATCTTCCTCGTCTTCCTAACAAAACTGTTTGAAGCGACAACTATTTCACAGCTCGCGATTTTTTGCAATTTACACTTTTCATCACTTTTTGAAAAACTTTGTTCACTGTCAGGCCTAAGTGTTTCGCAGCAAATCTGTTTAAAAATCACAAAAGAAAACATCCGCACCACTCGGAGCTACTTATTTAATTTTCGCAATGAACTCGTTATTTCTTACAATATTCGCAATTTCCTCATCAGTATCACATGCCAGATTGTTTTTCTGATTGTATGTTGCGTTCTTTCAAAAACCGTTTCAAGGCAAGCTAATGTTTTCTTCACATGTGTCTGTTTTCATTGATCTGATAAAAAGACGCTCTTCTTGAGCGCACTCATCATGGGCAAACTTAGCATAAGCAATTAGAACCGCTTTATTGTGACGTACTGTTGACTCACCGAGTTGCAGTGAGAACTCAACTTTCGCAAGAATTTTGATGAATTGTTTTTTCACATCTTCGCTCATCTCAACAACTGGTTTTCAAACGGAGTTATTGCTGATTGGAATAATTGGGGTAATTCGGATCGTTGCATTGGCCTGCACCATTGTTAGGAAGGTTCACGTCATGCAATGCGATGTCTTACGCTCGCCCTTGCATCTCCAGGTGCTCACACTCCACTGTGTAAAACCCCGGCCACATTTCATGGCCAACTATGAGCGTTCGGCTCAGTGGCGTGCAGAGGTCTGGTGATGCCTGGGGCGACTGCTTGATTGGATGCCCTCCTTCCAAATTCTAGTATTGAGCAGTGGCGTATAGTGGTCATTGTTATTGGATATACGCTGTTTATGACGTCACAATATGACGTCCTATTCACGTTTGCAAATCAATATTTTGGCGAAGTTTGTTGACACAACATGCATATTCAGGGACGCTGGAGCAGCGGTAGGGCAGGGGGAGCAGTAAAAGAGTTGAAGGCAATGGAAGCTTACAAAAAACAAAAAATCGTTACCAAATGTATTTGTTTCTGTTCATCAACAATGTTGACCGCAAAAATAATAACCTAAATTATAAAAACTCGTTCTGAATTTTCCGGGTGCCCAAATAGCTGTATAAATTTGTTTCAAGTCGATCTTGATCAACTATGAAATTTCCTATGATATTGTTGTGAAAAGACATCTCCGCCAACGCTGCCCCCTTTTTGAAAGTGCACAGGGGGCAATGGCCCCACCGTGCCTCCATTCTCCGGCGTTCCTGTGCATATTATTGTACAAGCACTCTCTTTACTCGTTGCAGTTGGCTATACAATGTGTCACTGTAATGAACATAAATTAGCAGCGGTCTCCTAAGACAGAGCAGTTCATTACTGCAAAATATCTGCCAACGCGTTAAAACAGGAGAGTAGAACATACAGTGCTACGTCAGCCCAGTTCATAACTGCAAAAATACAAGGCTGCGCAAATGTCTCGTCAAATAGCAGTCCATCAGAAGGAATGCTGTGTGAATGGAAGACACCCAAGTTTGATAGTTTGAAGCTTGTAAACTACCCAAGATGTGAGAATGCCCATAAAATACGCAAGAAAAGTTTCGTTTTTGTTATGTGGCTGTCGTTTTTAGTCATGTGACTATTATATAAGGGGAAGGAACAGATACGGTCAGGGGTGTAGTGGGGTGTAGCAGGGGTGTAGTGCTGACAAAGAGGTGTGAGAACGCCGGTCCCTCACACGCAAAAAGCTCCTTTAGTTCTCGCAATCAACTCAAGTAAGCTGTAATCTGCACCGCAACCAGGGCTCTCACAAATGCAACTCCAAAAATCCCTTGAGCCGTACCAAAAAATCCCTAAATCTGTAGTGGTGCAGCATAAAATCGGAGTGCCATGATAAAGGTTAAAAATAGAACTAAACATGATTTGAAAAATAAACTAAAATAGTTAATTTCAAACATTTTCATACTTTTCCGAAAATCCCTAAAAAGGGTCAAAAGTTCAAATCTAGGGACAAAATCCCTAAAAGTGAGAGCACTGTCCGCAACGGCTTGAAAACTTCGAGACTAATTACTCCTCAGAAACGACGATAGTAGAGTTACGATAAATGCACACAACCAGACGAAGCGGGGAGAACGCAAATACCATTGCTGATGTCACAAACAACAATTGCACAACCATGTTGGGTGTTATACACGAGATAACTTGTCATTTATTGATTTATGCTGCTCCAGGCGCTACACGCAGGAACTGAAAGAAAAATCTAAATCTTCAAGTAATGTAACTAGTGCAAAAAGTGTGGGAACGCCGTTCCCACCCCACTACACCCCTGGATACGGGCTCGTGTGAGCCGTTATGATCAATTCACCTGAACTGCCAATTAATGGCGAAACTCGACACGAAGCACATCTTGCAAGAACATATGTGCGACTGTATTAGCACAAAAAACGAAACGGGAAACTAGTGATCATCATAAAATCAGCTAAATCAACCAAGTTCAAATGGGAAAATTTTGAAATTAGGCTCAGAAAATCAGTTACACATATATAATTATCTTCAGGGTTGACGCAATTGGATCCAAACAAAAAATACCACCCGGGTTTAAAGAAAAACACTAAAAAAATCTGTAAAACTCACCAAAAATCCTACTCTTCATTTTTTTTTGAAAAATGTGCTATCAAGTAAAAAGTAAAATAGGCAGCACACTTGTACAGTTAACTGTACATATTCTTTCATGAAACAGAACGAACAGCAAACGAGATTTGAAGGGTTTGAAAAACAGAGAAGAATAATTCGTACGGTTTGAGTAAACTCTACTGGTTATCTTCTTTAGCTCTGTAAAAGGTATATTTTAAATAATTTTTCTGCCTTCTCTGCATCCAAACTGTTTCTGATGTTGGACCATACCAAACCATATATTGAACAAATACACTATATAGGTGCTGAACTAGCAGGGCATCTGCCTAAACTTGACGTGTAACTGCAGAGTTTCTGTGGGAGTGATTTTTCTCTGTTTGCTGTGCGCGTGCTTGCCAAGCCTTACCACTCTGGAGTCAACTGACCAACAAACCCTTCGCGAAAACAAAGATTAGGTACATTACTTTACCCCGAATTTGAATGCTACAATAGGTATAACAAGTTAATGTTGTGTCATTCTGAAAATCGTGATATTGCATGATGCAATAAAAATAATTCAGAATGGGGTTTTGTCTTTTTTTTAAAGAACAAAAACCTGTTTTTTTAAAAAAACAACAAAACACCCGGATTTAAAAAGAAACNAANAAACCCTTGGTTGGGGTTTAAAAAAAACGAGTTTTTCTCAAACCTGGTTATCTTTCAACACTTTTTTTGTGATTTTCCCTTGATCGCACGATCTGGAACAAGTCACATCACCAACAGTTTGATTGGGTATGCGCCGAACACCTAGAGTGNAGGTCTCTAGTATTGAAGAAACTGAGAATTACTGGCATTTGAATACGTAAAAATTAACGTTGAAAGCAAAACAAGTTCCGAAAAATTAAATCCATGCAACATGCATTAGTAGCCTTACAATACGAAAAATCATCTAGTTACAGCATTTACATTTTTGTAATTTCCCTATTTGAATACCCGGGGCCGTCGCCCCGTTCGCCCCCCTCTGCACGCCACTGATTCGGCTTGTCTTTGCAAACTGACATCAAGGCATTGAATAAAGTTGAAGCTTACGCCCTGAACGCATTTGTCTCCACAGGGATTATGATGTAAATCTAATCATTATCCAAACAAAATTGCCTGTATTCTAATACAAGCTTGTGTTCTATCAACGAAATTTAATTTGTCGAGAATTTTTTCAGTTAACAAGATGGCAACAAGTTGACACCAGTGACAAAGGCTATTTTGACGTTGGTATAGACCCGGGAAACAACCATCTTCAGGAAATGCACAAAGGCACCGAATTTCGATTCCAGTGTGAATTTCCATATACAATCCCTTGTTGGATCACGGACCCAGTCCGTTATATTTTCAAACTTGGAATTTTTGAGGGGGTCTTGTGACATTGCACAGTGATTTCGTTCTGAAACCAAAGTTTAATTAATATCTCGTATCAATCGTTCTGAGTACAGAACCAAATCTAAGAAAAGTGACGCCCGGGATCGATTCAAATCTTTATTATTGCCTTTCCTGGCTCATACATGTTGTAGCATGGGTTCAGTGGGGTGACCACGCTTGCAAAAGACGCCGTCTTCACATGTTAGATGCAGAAACTTAGACTGCTTCTACACAAAATAAAATCCTGTATCATGAGGAAAATTTCATTTCACCAACCTCATCTTCTGATTAGACATAATATTGTCGCTGTGAAGGATGGATTATATATTCGTTTTTACATGCTTGTTTTGAATGGGAGGTTGATACTAAGTTTTTCAGGGGGACACTCGGAAAAATGTTAGAGAAACACTAACTAAGACGCTGTCCAACCAATGGTATTGTTGCATACGCTTGATCTTGTAGCCAAGTCGGAACACTTCTTCATTTGAACAGAGTTCGGTTACCTCATGCAATTGCCTATTTCCTAATGAATGGTGTTTAAACACATGTTATCGGCTTCTGGTAGGTGAAATTATTGGAAATAAATATTTGCTTCACTTGTGGTTTAATTCGTATCTTCAAAGTGCTCATCAATTGAAATGACAATCATTGGTGACTTTTGTGAGATAAAATTTTTTCTTTTAATGGTTCCGTTGAAAAACTTCAATCATCACATTTATTTGAAAATGTAGCTATAAAAGATGCTCTCACTTCTACACTGGATGTTTGACTCACATGCAGCTGTAACGCATCACTTTTCAAAAATGATTTTTTGCCTGTTTACAAAGCTTCAGTTATCAACCCAGGAAAAATGTTGGATTGAAAAGATCGTTTAAAGTAATTGACATATGTATGAAGGGCGAAGTTGTGATGTAGCTCAAACCGACAGTAACTTTACAGTAGATGGCCAGATGTCTCCAAATTTTATCAAAACTATACTGGCAAACCTAATGTGCAAAAAAGAAAATTGAAACAACTAGTCTTCCGGGTATTCCAAACACAGTACATCATTTTGCGAGGTTGTGCGATTGATTAAAATTATTTTTCAAACCTTTGCGATAACCATATGTTCAACCGCACTGCGCAAAATATTCCGGTGTCTTCACAACCTGCAATAAATAATTTTAACTTAGATAGACGTTTACGATTTCGAATATGTGGGTATGGATGAGCAACGGATCATATCCAAGACCTGACCAATGCATCTTAAACCAAATAAGCTATCAACAATTGAATCGATATCACATTTGAGTATGGTTGTTCAATTACTGGAAATGATGAAGCAGATTACCAGAACCATCTTCGGATTTCATTACTGCCGTCAAATAAAGCAACAAAGACATTTTTCGAAACGCATCGTATGACTAGCAGCCTGTTGTGCAACGTCACCATGCAAAGCCCAACGTATACAAGGAAGTAGTAGGTGGGAAACAATTCTGTCTTCTT
>JGI24022J15233_10005500_pt1 | contig 13449 bp, 4 predicted proteins | sample Ectturendosymbi2_FD_15233 | JGI IMG/M metagenome (IMG submission 15233) | reverse complement strand
ACCAAGCAATTCATAATTTCTAAATTTTTTTAGTGGGGTTCCATGACAAACGCAAAAGTACATGAGGGGTTCCGCGTTGACAAAAAGGTTGAAGAGCACTGATCTAGAGCAGGGAGCAGTACCTTGTGGCCATACGGCAACATGCGGGCTTCAATAAAAATTTATCTAGTCATGCACATGCATTTTAACATATGTTGTGGCAGCCATGCAATATATAAAGCCCAGGGTTCCAGATTGGCCCGTTTGGAGCCAAAAACCAGAAATTTGGCTCTTTTGAGAAGCACTTGGCTCCAAAATTTTTATTTGGCTTTTTGGCTCTTTTGCAACTTCTTTGTTGCACAAATTTTTCTTGAAGAGTTGCAAGTGGCATGTGCAGCTTGTCCTTGCCACCATAAAACGAGAAGCGGCCACCACGCAGTTGTGCAAAGTGCTAATAAGCACCCAGATATAACTATAAAGGGATAGAGAAGATGAGCAAGTGGAGCGTACATCTTGTCCCATGCAGTGCTCAGTGAACCTGTTTGTGCTGTGCACTGCATTTTTTTATTTCAATGTTTGAACCAGACATGAAGCCCATAGAGCACAAGCACACACTGTCTCCACTGGGTCTGCAAATTCTTTTGGCTGTCGACCCCTTAGCAAAATCCCAGAGATCTTACTGAACCCCGAATGAGTTGAACTTTTTACATCCCAATACCTCACGAATACGGGAGCATTTGCATTAACACCAACTACTGATATTAAATCCATCTGACTGTAACATAAAGGCAATGAGCAAGATATTATTATTAAGGCAAGCACAAAAGGAAAATGGTAAACTTTTCATTGAAATTTGAGACACTATCAATGAGAAGAGTGTTCAAAGGTTCAAGAGATGCGGCAAGTCTTCTTGTACTTGAAAAAAAAGTTTTTGGTTGGGAGGTGCAGATTTTTTGTGAGTGATGTCATAAGTGGAAGACTTTTAAGCCACTTTGGCCCACTTCACCTGTTCCTGGGCCCAAACCGTTAGATGGTGTTGTTTCACTCAAGTTTTTATTGGAAACTAGGCTAGAATCCAAGTCGTTTGATACTTTATATAACCTGCTGGGGTTTCGGGTTCAAAAGTTATGATCTAAAGTAATAAAAATATTTGACTAATTAGTTAGTTAGATGATTAATTAATTTGTTTATTTTAGATCATAACTTTTGAACCAGACATGCTAGAAAGTCGATCAAAGGCTCAAAAAACTCAGACTCGAGCCTAGTTTCCAATGAAAACTTCAGCGAAATACTTTGGCCTAGCGGTTGGGCCCTAGGCCAGGTAACACGAGCCAAAGTGGTCCATAAAGTACGTCACTTATGACATCACTCACAAAAAATCCGCAACCCCCAACCTAAAATTTTTTTTTAAGTGCAGACTAGAAGACTTGCCAAGTCTTTTGAGCCTTTGAACAGCTCTCTAGCGCAACCGACGGAGGAGCTCGGGCGTTGATAAGGCAACCAAAAACTCCCAAAATCTAGGTACGATATATTCGTAGACTGTCTCCAAGGTGTTAACCAGATTTGGATTGGAATTGATGATATTCTTTTGAACTTCTTTGCAACTTTCTGTTCAGTTTTTGCACTGCAGGGACTGTGTTGATAAGATTGTCCCCCTCAGTAAAAGCAAAGTCTCAGGTCTACCTTTGTGAAAGTTAGTGACACTTGATCCTTAAAATGTAGCATAGCATGACTAGACAGTCAAAACAGAAAATTTGTGCCAATCTTGATCATCCAGATTGAAGCAAAAAATGCTCATTTCTTTGTGTGAAAACGAACTAGGTTTGTCTATCAGAGGCTCAGATATTTTTTAAAAATGACTCTGACTCGCGTCTCAAGTAATTGATTGTGAGTCGAGCCGTTCTGTGAAAAACATGTCGAGTCACCATTTTTCTCAAGTCGCCAAAAATCGCGAGTCTGTCAGTTGTAGTGAGGTACACACATACTAGTATTAAAGCAATAATGCCTTTCAAATTTTGCATTATATCCCCATGAATATAAGTGGTCAGTGGTCTCTCACATCAAGTTACCCATTTTGTCAGAATATTTGATGTTCTGATTAGAGACAACCTGTATGCGAATGTTTAATGGTGAACGTCTTCAATATTTTTTGCAAGTCTGCCTTTTCTCTAACTATATGATGTTTCTGTGTAATTATGTCCAAATTTAATAGATACTGTTGTTAGTTTGCTTTAGTGTTCATTCCTCTTCAGCATTAATTATGTGTACCAACCAACACCTACCCTATAATTGGTTGTGCCTAAGTATTTTCTTATCCTTGTGTTTTTTTACTGCCTCTGCAATCAATGATTACGTGCTAATCCAAACACAAATAAATAAATGCCAGCAAAGCTTTTGCCGCTGTCAGCAAAGCTTTTGCCACTGTCTTTCTGCACCTAGTACTTTTGCTGCACCTGCTGTTAAGCTTCTTCTGAAAATTTAATGACAATCAAAAGCTCTTGGCTTGCCATAAGCTTTTGATGAGGAATCAGCCAACTTGGCTCACGCCGCTTTTATCTTTTCGCGATGATTCAAACTTGCACATATCTGTGTAAATACTCCCTACATGTAAGACAGTGTGGTCCAACTACTTTTAACCTACGGGCCATTTTACAAAAACGTGACAATTTGCTGGCCACTTCTAATAAAATGATGTATAACACATCAGATTTGCAAGATTTAAACTAAAAGAGGGAAGATAAGTGAGAGCGTCATTGAAATTATTACACAATAGGAAATAGCAGTTGATTACAAATGTCTATCAGTGGGATGCCTATGGTCAAGTCTTCTCTGACACTGTTATACCTTAGTCAATACCAGTGTTAGTGGTGCAAGTCTGAAACTATCAACCAGTGTTTCATCTGCTATTCGATTTCTGTTTTCAGATTTAACTTGCTTCATTGTGCAAAATACACTCTCACACACGTATTTATTTCCATCGAGTGCATATTTAGTGTGAAATCTTTCAGTTTGGGAATTCTATCTTTGCTGACCAATTTCCAGAAGCTCTCTGCAGTCTCTAGCACCATCAGTATTGTACATTTTTAAAAAGATGTTATGCTTGTTTTGACTAACATTACCTATTGCAGGGATGGGCAATTAATTTTGGCTTGAGTGCCACTTTCAGTAGATGCATTCAGGAGATAGATCAACAGATTTATTTGGTGGTGCTGACTTCATTATGTCAGATGTATTCTTTAACAAAACTAACTCCGGGGCACCAAAAAAACACACTAGTTATCCAGGCAGGTACCCTAGCGGAGGGTTAGTAGCAGGGCGTACCTTCTAATTTGATCGTAAAATTAATAAATCAAACAAAATGGTATACCAAAAATTGTGCTTGTGCAAATGCACTTTATCCTGCACAAGAAATTCATTGAGACAAATGTAATATCACACGCTTTTCAACGAATTTCAGATTTGAAGATTTTTCCTGAATGCATCCGCGGGCCACTGAAAACGCTGTGCCGGGCCAAATAGCCCGTAGTTGAACCACACTGATGTAAGATAAGCAGGGAATCTATTGGCACATTGTAATAGGAAATCTATTTCATGTAACACTACGCACTGTCAGTACTGAAAGCTGCAAACAGTGCTTTCAGGTGAAACGTTGAAAGGCTGAAACAAGAGTAGAGAAAGCAAACAAACTCAAGAATGAAGTGAATCACAACACAAGCTGCGACAATTAAACATGGAAAATATGTCTTACTCAAATACTTGCGTTCACTGGAACTTCAAATCTAAATGACGCCAATTATCATTGAGCAAGGCAACAGACCCATTTAACATGTTCCCACCAGTGTATGATATATTTGTACTTTGAAATCTTGCATTAGCCATTATTTTCACGCCACTTTGCAACTCCATAACTCGCCTGGCGATTGAGCTGGAGAGTTGTTCAAATCCTCAAAAGATGTGGCAGGTCTTCTAGTTCACATTTTTTTTAATTGTGAAGTTTTGGATTTTAGGATTTTTGTGGTTGATGTCATCAGTGAGGTAGGTTTTAAGCCATTTTGACCAAGGTTACCTGGCCCTGGGTAGCAACTGTCAGAAGGAATTTTTTGACTAAAGTTTTTATTGGAAAAAAGCTACAATCCAAGTCTTTTGAGCTTTCAATTGGCTTACTAGCATTTGTGGTTCAAAAGTTTAAGGCCTAAAAACAATAAATTAATTAAATAGGGGATTAATGAGTTGTTCAAGCTTCTGAGGTAATCTTCTTTCCTTTGGTTTGGATGCCTCAATCTTATTGCTTTTCTGAATAAGATTGACTTGAACGTTATCTTTGGGTGGTGTGATTTCCTGTAAACTGCTTTCCCTTTGCTGTGGGCTTTACCAAGTCTTCAGTAACAAACCCAAAATAATTGTCTGATTAATCAACTGATTATTTGCAATGTATTCATGCACAGTGACATACTGATTTGGTAATGCACATTGTTAATGCAATGCAGGGTTTGCATGTGGTATTGAAAGTATTGATGAAGTATTGAATTGTAAAATTCGTAGTCAAGACCTTGAAAAAACTTTGAATTTGGCCAAAATGTGCATAAAGTATTGAAAAATATGGAAATTCCAAATTCAGCCATTTCTTTATTCAAATTTTTTCTTTACTGCTTTACCACAGCTCTGCTGATTTTTTTGCATTGTGTTTCAAGAATTAAATTTTGGAAAAATGAAGATAAGTGAGTGGTATTAAAGTTTTTTCATTTAGTATGGAATATGATTTTTGAAAATGTGTGGGAACGCTGGCAATATATTGTCAATTATATATGTGTGTCAGATGACAGTTTCCCTGACAAGTAGCACGATTGCTTGACAGAAATTGTAATGTGACAACTGATCAGTTATGATCATTGTGGTCTCAGGTCTGGAAGAAACATGACATGCTGTATCAATAGCAAAGGAGATTAGCTATATAGAACAAAGGACAAAGCTTTAAACATCGTTAAACATGTTAGATAGGTTAATTAATAATTGTTAATATTGCTGAAAGGCAAAATCATGTGGTCAATAATGTTTTCCCTTCAAACAAGCTCTGACATAAGTAGTATGAAACTGTATGTTCTAGGGTTCACATATTATTTCCAAAAAATATTCTTGACTCCATGGGTGTTTCTGTTTTTTGCTCAGCTCAACCCCCTGCCCTCATCCTTGAAAGCCGACTGTATGTTCTAGGGTCCACATATGATTTCCCAAAAATATTCTTGACTCACTATTTGTTTTGCTCAGCTCAACCCCTTGTCCTCATCCTTGAAAGCCGACTGTATGTTCTAGGGTCCACATATTATTTCCCAAAAATATACACCAACAGTGACACTATCAACATCATTGATATCCTGTTGTGGTGAACCATTAATTAATTCTTTAATTCTTTTTCATCCATTAATTCTTCTTTTTCATGCTTTAGTGCACCAGCATTTAATTCAGTAGACCCTCCAGTTTGTGCAGCACTTGGCATATTATTCATTTCTTTATTCAGTCGAATTGCACATGTGCTGCAGTGTTTCTCACTTGGAATTACATTTGGAGGTAGATTTTTCAGTTTCTTATAGCTGCAAAGGGACTGAAATCATTTTGTCCTTTGCTTGTTTGGAAGAATATTAAATGGATCACAACAATTTCTTCACTGCAATGAAAACTTAAGCAATTCTTGTTCATGAAGGAAACAAATTGTTTTAATATGGTGTACTCAGTCGTACTTTGCATGCCAACATTTTGATATCTTCCTGTCTTACCTCATTAACAATGAAAATATTCTGCTTAGTGGTATGCTTTTTTCTAGTTACACGGGTTGACATCAATGTAAAAACTTAACTTACTCACTGATACTGACATGTTAACAACCTTATGTACCTTAAAAAACACATTTCACATCAAAATATAGTGTAGGTAACATACATTCAGTTCCGTACATAGCATTTTAACATTGTCATCATTTCACCATGGAAATATACTTTTGCCATGTTAATTTGACCTTCTGCAACGTCCTAAAAACAAACTGTAACCTTAACCCTGGCATTGAAGTTGTGCATGGTAAAATGATGGCATTCACAAAAATTGCTCTGCATTTGATTTGCGTGAACTTAACCAATATTGTCTGCATATGCTAATTTCAATTTGTTATTACTCAAAAACAAAAAATTTTATGTATTCCATATTTTGATATATTGTTGGTAACAAATAGGGCTGTGATATCCGATGGTCATCAGTATTTTTTAATTTGATCCACGGAGTCAATTTCATGGGCAAAATATATGTCAAAAGGTCATCACCCCAAAATTTACCCAAATCACAAAAATGATGTCAGATTTGAATTCCTGACTTCTTCCCCTTTTCAATGATGCAGTACTTTTCCAGATTGGACCACTAGTTCAAAAGATATGGGGTTTTGAAATGGGGCGCCCCCCTTATTTTCTCTAAATTTTCAAAAAATTAAGCCCCATTTCTCAGAAACCGATCATCCAATCAATGAAAAATTTAGATTTGAGGTTTGGGTGCAAAAATCAACATGTATGCCAAATTTCATTGAATTCTGAAAGGGTAGGGTTTAGAATTGTCTTCTTTTGGTGATTTGACATGGAATGACCCATAGAGCAAATTGCAAGAAAATATTTGACTGATTCATATGGAATGGTAGGTGATGAAACCTTTGGACTTAATAACAGAAGTAGTGAATTTTTTTTGGGAATGCTTGTGTTGATTTTGATAGAGATGATTTAATAATTGATGGAAATAAATACAAGGGAACAAAAGGACTTTGGGATTTGATAACAATGAAAAAGCCAGTGCTTGGTTTAGCAACAGAAGAAGACATGAGAAATTATGAAGAAATAATGCTGAATTCTGAAGCAATGAGAAACAGGAAAAATCCACAAAAACCAGCTGCAAACAAAGGATATAAATGGCAAAATATCATAAGACCAATGTGGGATAAATATGAGAACAAACCAAAAGAAAAAGCGAAACGTGAGCGGAAGAAAGGCTTTGTGTGAATGGTTGGAACTTTTAATGGCTTCGAAACAAGCAGGAAACACTGGTCTTCGAAGCGAAATCGTCAGCATTTGTGACAAACTGTTGAGACTTTGTCTCATGATGCTTACGAAAACTTAATGCTTACATTAAATAAAGATGCTAATTATTAAACATGGATATCAAAGAAAGTATCAAGTCGGTGGCTCTGGAATTTTTTCAAAGCTCAAAGACTTTTTATCAAAATTTTGAGCCGAGGGCTCCCCGATGGCGTTAGTAAAAAGCAAGTCGTTGACACAGCTTTGAACATCGCGTGAAGCACTGGACACAAGGCTATTGATTTTGTGAGTTCAAAGTTGACTCCCAAATCGCAACAAATTTTATCAAAACTTGTCGCACCCCAAGGGACGTTGCAGGCTCCAACAACCGTTCCCACCGCGACTACAAATTTGAACAATTTGATAGCTGGCTTGGGACAACCGAGGGGCCCTCTATACGCAATAAAAATTCAAGACCTTGTAAGACGATTGAACAAACAATAAAAAATTATCGTATAATAAATGGATATTCTTAACATTACTGAAAAACCACAAATTGACAAAATCATTGAAGAATACGAATATCACAGTTACGAGCCAATTGCTGGCACTAATCTCAACAACCCTGGTGAGATTAGAATAAATATTGAAACGCAGGACTTGTTCACACACCCAGCTGAGTCGTATCTTGTTTTTGACGGGAAGTTGGTAAAAGTGGCTAATGATGCTGAATATGCTAATGCGGACGTAATCATGCTAACAAACAATGCAATGATGCATCTTTTCAGCATCAAAATATCAACTTTCAGGGCAAGAAATTGAATCAGTTTTCCACCCAGGACAAGTAACGAAGATGCTTGGGCTGTTGAAATATCCTGATTATTTTCAAAAATCCAAAGGGCTCAACCAATTGTGGATGAAAGACGCTGACACAACAGCACATCTTCAAAATAACATCGGATTTGCAGCCGACAAAGTTATATTATTCAAAAGCCTGACCTGAACAGAACATTTTCATTCAGAATCCCGCTGAAACACATCTTTGGGTTCTGTGATGACTATGAGAAAGTCGTTTACGGCTTCAAGCATCACCTAACTCTTGTGAGGAAGGGTGATAATGACGCGATTTTCAGAAACAATGTGGCTGATGCTGGGGCAGTTGTTTTGACAAAATTGTCTTACAGTTGGCTTTCGATGATGAAGACAAGGGGTTGCGCTGAGCAAAAAAATAGCAACACCCATGGAGTCAAGAATATTTTTGGAAAATAATATGTCGACCCTGGAACATACAGCCGGCTTTCGAGGATGAGGACAAGGGGTTGAGCTGAGCAAAAAATACAAACACCCATGGAGTCAAGAATATTTTTGGGAAATAATATGTGGACCCTAGAACATACAGCCAGCTTTCGAGGATGAGGACAAGGGGTTGAGCTGAGCAAAAAAAGTAGAAACACCCATGGAGTCAAGAATATTTTTGGGAAATAGTATGTGGACCCTACAACATACAGTTTGATACTACTGACATATTTCGAACAAAATAGACAAAGGCTGATTACCAATTAATTATATTTGCCAGTCAATCAATGCAAACCTAGTCTCCAGGTACCCGTCTCTGGTTGCCTTAGGGCTCAAACCTAGTCTACCAACTTGAAAGGCATGTGCTCTACAATTTACCTGACCACTTGAATACTAGCAGTGTGTGTACTTTTAGCATGTATACGTTTTATAAGCTGTTCCATTCTGCACTGACTGTGTACACCTGTGTTTGAAATCCAGATATAATCAGAACTATTCGAGATCCAGAGAAGCCTGGAACACTAGAAGATCTTGATGTTGTGTTCGAAGAAGGTGTAGATATTAAAGACCTTGAAGATGGTGGATGCAAAGTGGAAGTAAGATTCCGGTAAAAAGGCTTTCCTGCATAAGCCTATTTGTATCTAAGCTTCCTAAACCTAAAATTTCGGTGTAGAAACTTTTTCCTAATGTCCTGTGGTCACTGAGTATCAGTTTGCTTGAAATGCTGCCACATGTGATGTTCAGCCCAACAATAAAGCATTGTTCGCTTGCAACATTGATTGGATTATGTCTTCGTGTCAAACTTGAACGAAATCTTCCAGCTTCCAATAAAATATGCATCATGATTGAGGAAGGCATGCATAACACAGAACTTGACAGTAAGTTAAATTTTGAGTGATTTTTATGCACTGTATTTGTGTGTTAAACAAAAGGTTTACGTATCAAGATCGTACCCACATTTCATAGACAATCGTTCTAAGAGCAACTACTGATTAAATGCAGACTGACCTAAATATCACTGCAGATATGCAACTTCTCGATTCAAGCTGGGTTCATAATGGTCAACACAAGAGGCTGTGTCTGGCTGCAATAGTTGCTTACCGATATACACAAGCACTAGTTAAGTCCAAGTATTTTTTTGAGACTTTCTCAAGATGTGCGCTGAAGAGCTTAGACGCGAAAACCATGCAAGCGTGGATGGAAGTCTTAATGTCAGGATTTGGAATCAGCAGAAGATAGACTAGCGTTTGCATTACAAACTGCTTACTGGCTCTCTAAGATAAATATTTTGTAGCGTTGTTTCGTACCATAGGCAAAACACATATTTTTCATTCACTTTTAGATATTAGATAAAAGAATGCATTTTACATTGACTGGAAAAATCAATTCACTGCCTTATTCTTTGTAGCATACTGTAGCAACAGCTAATACCCGTTCACACCGAGGTTCAATTGTGATTTTAAACACAGCCAAGCCTACGCACATTTGAACTCAAAAAACTAGGTTTGTGAGACGTTGTTACCTGAAAACCATTACAGCCAAGTAGTATCACTCAGCAAACAAAATATATTTGTCTTAGAACATAAATACAACATATGTTGTACAAATACTAGTTTATGCTCTCAGACACAAGGGCCACGAAGACATTTTGAATGGACCACAGCTATTTTGAGCAGACTGTTTCCATCTGTCCTTCCATGTTTGAATGTTCCATATATGTGTTTTTTACGGAACCACTACAGTCCAATAATATGCATAAAAATAATCGCTTGTGTCTATGCAATCGTTATTAAATTTTGTCTTAACTTTATAACCACACGGTGAACCACAAACCCTTTTTATATACGCATGTGGGCCGCTGACCAAAAAGTTTAAAAACCCCTTCTATGCGAAATATGCCTTGCGTTGTAACAAGGCACAGAGCTGGCAATGCTGGTGATAGTGAAAGGCCGTTGTGTTACCGAGATGTCATTTTTGAAGTGGGATGGCCGTCACATTGCAGCACCTATTTCAGATCCCATTTTTTTCTTGATACAGTGCGTTGCGCCTACAAGCTACCCAGTTGTCAATGCTTAGGGTAAGTAATCTTGTTTTGTAACCTACTTTGTGCTGGGCTTGCAAGACAACTTTAGTGTTTATACGGAAACGGATCTGCCTCAATGTAAGCGAAATCAAGCGTTATTACGCCTAAGCCCGGATGACCGAAACCAGTTCTGCCTCAGGGTGTTCTAAATGCGACTCTAAATACGATCCTTCGTTTTTTACACAACGTGCACCTATCATGAATCACACTCATATCTTTTTCAGTAAACAAGCAAATTAATGATAAAGAAAGAACTGCCGCTGCGATGGAAAACCCAGGGATTAGGTCGATGGTCGAAAAATGCATCAAAGAGCCGGATTAATGCCAAGTCTCCCTTTGCTCGGACGAAGCGAAAAAAGATAACATTTCGCATTTTCCAGCAACATGTTGCATGTTATGTTTCTGTGCATACATCCAGTGCCACTGATTGGCAAAACGTGAAGCCACAAACATTTGTTGTTCGCTGTGGTTATCGTTCGTGTAGTGGTCGACGTTTTAATGAGCTCAACCGCCACGAACGTACAACACTTGTCGGACATCGAAGTTTTAACGATCAGAGTTTTAAAGGTCGTTGACCAAACTTTTGCCATTAACCTGCTTTTTTAGTAGTTATTAGTTTCCTTGCAGTTGAATATTATGCTGTGTGTAGCGACAGACACTGATTGAAAACAACTTCTAATGTCTAGTTAGCTTTTTATTTTACTACACTGTCAGACTTCTATCGGTTGTCGATCTTCCCGTCCCCAAACGCTTCGAAACGCTTGTGACGTTTTCACAAGAATCAGACAATTGTGCGCACCTTATTTGTCCAAAAATGACGCCACGCTGCTCGTGCAAGCTCGGTTTCGTGGAAGTGCAATAAACTTGGTATTAGTTTGTGAACAGTTCGTTTCTTGAAATAAATGCATTTTATGCGAACAGTTTGCTGCCACTTCTGCATGAGCAGAATCAACTTCGCTGCTTAAGGTAGTAAACAAGCTTTTGGCTAAAACTTGAGAGAAATCAGGGGTATCTAGAACTCTAGATATCCATGAGGGGAATGTAATGATTTTTGCAAAATAATTTAGCTAAAATGTTGAATTTTCTCCAAGTTTTCTGCAAATAGAAGTAAAGAAAAGTTCCTCCACTTCATATATGCAACAAGTAAGAAGTGAGTCATTTCACTCCCATCAGTCGTGTGGGGTGATATGGCCGAATCACGTTTGTCGAGTAAACGTCATCTGAAATCATTTCGAATAGGAGTCAATTTGGCCGTAGGCCTATCACTTCGTCAAGTTTCAACGTCACTTGTTTCGTTGCTAGTTAAGGCTTATTCATGCATTTTTGTGAATGAAAACGACGAAGTGACATAATGCAATGAAAAGAGCAATAAAAAGCAACAAACGAAGGGCAGAAAAATTAATTCCATGAAATGAGGAATAATCGATGACTTAGGAATTCCGCAAATTCTTGTTTCAAAAAGGTTTGGCGAAAAACCTTGAAATGCTCAGCCAGTCTCGCCTTAGGTGAAATACAATGGTGAAATGCAATAATTTCAACAACAAAGTTAGTAACAAAGCACAACATGAAATAAAAACATGTTGAAAAGCATGCCTATGTAGACTTACAAAGAGGGTGGAGCAAGGGTAGGTGGGGTTAAAAAACCCTTGAGCGTGATATTTTACAAAAACTTTATCACCTGCGCGCAGGAGATTAATTGTTTTCGCATACTTTTTGATTGCTAATTTGTCGACTTACTGGAGATGCCACGGAACGAATTTGCATGAAAATTTTAAGGAACATTGTAAATGGGCCTAAAAGTAATAACTAGATTTTGATGGGAATCTGGGTTATCGTCTGCATCCAGAAACCATCTCACCACTTTTGGCAGACCTCTCATGCACTTCGCATGTTTAAGATTGTGTTCCGCGATAGTTCACTTTATCCGAAATAAATGTCTTTTTTTGTCTGCTATGGCTGATCAGCGCATGCGCTACACATTGGCTGCATTACCAATTTCTGTAGCATGATAGAATTGTACGAGCTCAAAAACAAGTTGTCAACATAGAAGCAGTCAGGCATTTCACAATGTCTCAGCAGGGAAAAAGGAAAACTAAAAATTTGCTGGACTTCTGTACATAACAAAAACTCGAAGTTATCTTGCGTGCTTTATGCGCATTCTAAATTCTTGTGTAGTTTAGCAAGATTCGATCCTGCAAACCGGGGTGTGCGTCAGCCAGTCCAACCGCACACTTTCTGTGCTCCACTGCTCGTATTCGAATAGACACCAGCGCAGCCTCATTGTGCCGTTGTAAATTGCTCTGACGCAGTGATGAGTGTGTTTTGCTCTGTATTAACGTGCAGCCTTATATTTTTGCAGTTATGAACTGCCGTGTCGTAACTTGAGTTTATTTTCTTCCGATATCCTAACCTGGAGCGAGCGCTGATCGTTTATATTCAGTTCAATGACACAAATTTATTGAGACACGTAAATTAAGGGAACTGCGTGTAGACGAATATACATATATGTCAACAAACTTCGCAAAACGTTGGTTTGGAAACATGATTATGACGTTGCGAACAGTGCACACCAAATACAAATGACTACCACATGCGACTGAATGAATCCCCCCTATGAAAATTTTCTGCGTACGCCACTGGGGTGAGAACTTGGAAGAGTGCTACAGAAAGAGGAGGCACTAAATACAAAATTACAGAGTTATGGAGTAAGCATGTGAAGGAAGAATGACAAAATTTTTCAAAAGAAAGACTTCAAATAAAATTTTTGACCAAAATACTGATCAAGAGATGTTTTCATTCTGGGGAAATGATATTTTTACGAAAAAGCAAGCCTTGCAGTCCCGTGCAGAGAGGGGGTGGCGGATCCGGGAATCCAAAGAGTGAAATTACAAAAACTTAAATGCTGCAACTAGATGATTTTTCCTATTGTAAGGCTACAGGGACGTAACGAGGTTAGATGGCGCCTGGGGCAAGAAGCAAGTTTGGCATCCCCATGTTCGAGCCTGAGGTCTTTTGGAAGTAAATGAACTGTACTGAAGAAAGTGATTG
>JGI24022J15233_10005497_pt1 | contig 13451 bp, 4 predicted proteins | sample Ectturendosymbi2_FD_15233 | JGI IMG/M metagenome (IMG submission 15233) | reverse complement strand
TTTGTATTTTTAAAATGTACAATACAGGGTGGGCCAAAAGTAGACGTGCTCTTGATTGCTTTTTTATATTTATGGCTGAAATTTTGCAAGGGTATTGACAAATATTGGATCGTTCCGGTAAGAAAATCATTCTACTTTCATCACCACTGCTCTAAAACCAAAGAAGTGTTATCTCAAAAGACTACATGTTCATAAACAACAACGAGTAAAATATATTCATGATATTTTAAAACAAACTATGCAAGAATTTGTTTATCGTCCATGTTCTGGTAAACGTCAGGAGTACCAAGGTTTCTACGAAGCGGATGCTGACTCAGCCGTGAAATTCTTTTAACCAGTGTCATGAAAAACAGAACGCAACACACGCACCTTGTAAACAGAGCTGATGGGAGTGTGCGACCTCACCACCGCCTTTATCTTGTCGGCAAGTTCATGTCTGGCTGAAGTCAGCACCTCGAAACCTCCAGTGTCTGTGTTGAACTTGAGCGGTTCAGGAAAGCTCTGCACGAAGCGCTTGGAGTTGATAAAAATCACCCGAGCACACTTTCAAGGCATATATCGCATCGCGCAATAAAACAGGTTATCTTCGGAGCAGTTGCTCGGTGAAGCAGCTACTTCTGTTTACGGTTTCGCGGTACGTGGAGCAGCGCCAGACGAGCGAGGAGACGGGGTCAAAAAGGTCATTTCCTCCAACCGCTTGTAAGGCCGTGCGAGAGCAGCAACGGTGATATAGCGATGGGAGTTTAAAAAATGCGATCCGTCTCGTGAACAAAGTAAGACCAAGGCGTTTCGTTTTGATGCAGCAACATACCGAAAAAAACAAACACTGTTCCTGGGCCATGTAAATTGACTGTGGATTGCAGTAAAAGTGAGAGGATGGTTTTCAGGGTTGCCCATTATTTCTTAACGAACAATTTTTAATCCGAAGGAGCTCTAATCCCGCATTCACGTTCGGGATCCATCTGTGAAGTCTATAGCGCCACCTACGGAGTCATCGTGATGACTAGGGCAACCAATTTTTTGACCTAAAAACTTGAAATTTTGACTTAATAATTTACAAATTTTGACTTTATTCTGACCTATAAATTTTCTGTTTTTGAAACTGCAAAATAATTCACCCTTAGGTGTTGAGGTTAACCCAGAAGCATATTCATGCACTCTATGCTTCGAAATTTTGAAATATTTGGTTGTTTAACTTTGGGGATGATATATTTATAAGTACATCATAAATAACTACAGTAGAGTCAAACCTGAGAACATAAAGTTGAAACGTTATATGCATAATGGATTGAGCATTTACCAAACGAAGTGCTGTAAGACCACATTTCTTGCCTTACCATGCCTATCCTCCATACTATTCAGTCGTCCAGTAGTGGGCAAAACAGTTTTATTACGCCAGAAGTCACAACACTCCCACTATTATTACAGAATTGCAACTAAATTTGCAAAAGCATATCAATATCTGTTGTTGTAGTTTCAATAAAGTATCGATGAAGAGAAAAAACTGTGCTGCAAGAAAATTTTGACCTAAAAATAAAATTTGACCTAATGATAAATTTTGACTTTTTTGACCTAATAACTTGGGATTCCCTCATGGTATGAGCGTGAAATTTGGTTTGTGGACGTTTCATGAAGTTTCAAAGCGGCAGAAAAATTTTGACTTTATTGACTTTTGGTTGCCTCAGTGATGACATGCCTCCTGCCTAGCCAAGAACACTACACACAGCAATAATTTAAAACCGCAATTACAAGAACAACGTGTAACAAATCATGCTTGTGACCTAAACTGTTGCTTTTCATTTTCTGTGTCGGTTTCAGCCTCTTCATCCCAACTTTAACTGATTTAACATCAATCGTAGGTAAAAAACTTAGAAGAATGGATTGCGCAAGTAAAGCCGTTTTCCGTCGACATTGAGAAATTCATTGCGATGGCAGTGAACAGGCCAGTTAAACCCTGAGCAGAATGAGAATGAACAACGCCTGATGGTTGCATTTATACACATTCAAAATAAAGATACCAGAGCCCAGCGTGAGAAAAAGCTTAATAATACGTGGTACGAAGTCTGCTTTGAATGTGGAGACACGAGCGAATGAGTGTTGCTCAGGAAACGTACCGGAAGTTGCAAAAATTCGTTGAAGTAATCAACGAACAGCTGATCGGTTGTCAAACTTTCTTCCTGCAAAATCAACCAAGAAATTACCCAACGCACACAGCTTCACTTGCAAAATTTCTAAAGTCTTTACATTTCACCAATTTAATTTTAGATCGCATTCAAGAGAACCTTCAGAATTGTTTATTATTTCTCGTTGTTCGATACAGCCTCGTAGTATAGATGGAGATTAGAAGCCATATCGTCATTTTATAACTTCTGAACTCTTGATCACTGACGTGTTGGTTAAATTGAAAAGACCTCGAAAAACTGAAGTTTAAACTTCCCACATTTCAAACATTTTTCCAACTGAGGGAGAGACCTCATTTGCAAGCGTTGAGTTACCTTCTGTACAAAATCTTTGTTATGCCAACTCAGTCTAAATGTCCAGAATAAATCTAGATTCTAGACCAAGAGTGGAGCAAAATCCAATTATAAACGGAAATTAGATAAGCCCGAGTTGAGACGGCTAGTTTCAAAGTTTGTGACAAAAAGCATGGGTATGGAATTCCAAAACTGAGACAAATTAAAGCAACAATCAATAACGCTTTCAACTCACTCCATTTCATGCATACTATAGAACAGGGGATCCCAACAAGAAGTGTCCTCGCACAGCAAAGACTTGAGTGAACATATTAGGGATTGCGAACGAACCCCGCGGCATTGATCAGCCAAATGAGGCTGAAAGTAGATCGAGCAAAACTATCACGAAAATATGCGCTGCGAGTTTAGCTGCAATTTTTACAAATCATGGCCTGCCTACTGGGACTATCTGTTATATTGGTACCACTGTGCGCTTTGCTAACCACTGCGAAAGGAGTGCAAGCAAATATTACAAAGTTTTGTGGGTATGCGAGGCATGGCTAAAGGTTGGGAGGCGCTGCCGCGCAACTTACGAAGTCTTCGACGTCCAGTTCAGGAGGATCTGAAAAACACAAACCGTTGATAAGAATTCCGAACATTTCGAGCTGTTTTGTCGTTCTGCGCTGGTTGCAAACCAAACAGTTGAACTGAGAGGGTAAATCGTGCCAGGATAAGGTTACTCGCCACTTGTAAATGGATTGCCTTGGTCCCAAAACCTACTGGCTTTATACGTGGAGACCGGCATATTTTGCTGTGAAAACTCACTCGTGCGTTTAGCGTGATGGTGGAAAAGAAAAAATTGTGGAGCGTTTTTTTCAAACATGGGTACCGTTTCTTTACTCCGTTCTCTCAACCGTAGGATGAATGTTGCTTAAAACCATGCAGATGTTAACCACGGAGTTTGATGTATTGGAATAAAGTGTTTTTAGCGGAAAGGTGGTTAGTGCGCAGTGAAAAAAAGCAAGTGAAGGAAAGATTTAGTTGCGTTGGAGCAGTAAAGTTTTGAGCTTCGGTTTGCTGACGTAAATTAATTAACTGTAAAATCTTCTGTTAAATGCAAAAACCACGGGACATCGAAAAAAACTAGGTTGCCAAGTCGAGTGCGTCTAAACAGATTTTTATTCTTTTCTTAGGATTTGGATTGCACTGCAAAAATTCAATTGATTTTGAGCGGGTAGGAAAGTTGCACGCAAATTCGTTTGGCACCCGGATTCATGCTTGCTTGATATTAACCCATACAGCTGTGCGGGGAACTGCTGACTTGCAACCAGGTTTTCGTTACAGATGTGCTCAGATCAGCGAGAACCTTGGCGTAAAAGAGAAAGTGCAAACCCACATAAAATGAAATTTTGCCTGGTTGCCATGACCGTTTCTGCATCCAAGCAAAATGTTGCTTCGCAGCAGTTTGTGACATGTCAATGATGTCGTCGAATGAGCCTTTGTACATTTTGAGAATCAATATCCGCGTGTAAAGGAAAGCATAATTTTACGTTGAAGTTCATCACAAATGCATTTCTTCTGGGGAAAGTTGAGAGTACAGTCTACCTTGCGAAGATAAATCTTGACGTTTTACTTTCATATTCGTAAACTTTTCGTTTCTGAAATGTTGTACGATTTTCGCTTTTTGCTTTTTGTAAAGTTGTATTTAAAAATGGGAAGTTTTCAAACTTTTGAAAACGGGACATTNAGAAACCGGCAAGCAAACTGGTTTAACAGAGAGTCAAACACAAATCGTANCCTCACCGGTGGTCAGTATGATTTCAGGCATTATCTCGGGGATGATGAATTTATTCCATTANAGCAGAGGAATGATGCTTAGAAGACGTTGCGACTCAGCAAGACGTTGCGACTTTTGTTGTTCTCTATTNAAATCCGAGCTGATAACCTTGGCTCTCAAAGCTGCATCGCTAGTGAACACGTCACCAGAAACAAACGCCAGGTCTTTTCCGATAAGTATTATTCAAAACTTCGGTATGCACGACATGGTTTTATGACAACCAGTAGCTCTACATCATACACTAGGAAAATGACATAGGTTAAAGTCGACGCTTGTCAGTATAGCTCTTGTACACAAATAGATCTGCTTTGATTTCGTTGTCAACACAGCGTACATTTTTGACATAATATATTTTTATTTTGTGGTTGTAGTCAGNGTTGACTTGCCGAGCATCATTCAAACAATAAGATCAGTGGCGTATATTTTTGCACTGGTGANNACAATAAAAGNAAAAAGCATTCATTCCAGACTTCAATCCATGCAGAATGCTCACGGATGTAAAAGTTNAAATGCAGATATCAAGCTTTCTATGAAACGTTAACCAAATGGTCCAGTTTACTGTAAAAAGTCATTGTTGCGATGTAGTCTTTATTAACGGAGAAATAAACTGATCCCACNTGAAANAAGCTTACTCCCCCCAACGACGAAATTCGTAGGTTTTGTTACCAATGATTTATTTACNAAGATTGGGTAAACGTGNCAAAGGTCTGCAGGGCACATTAAATGTTCGTGATAACAGCTGCGGAAGGAAACNCAGACAACTTACACAGTTGGAAACGAATATTTTTTCTCTAAAACTCCTGTTTGCNCNTAAGCACTATGAATCTATTTGCCAAGTTGACTATCTTTTCCAGTTAATTGCTACCTGCTGAAATAATCTTTTATGTAAGATTCCATCTACTTTGTGCGCTTTTCTCTTTTTTTAACCGCGGGAAGTTTCTGATGCAGTTTTCACACATTGCAAGTTGCTTGTTAGCCGAATTACATGTTGGATAAATCGTTTTTTATACTGTAATTTGTGCCTGGTCGAAACGTGATTTCTTCACAAGACCATCTCCTGATCTTTCGCTAGCGCAAGAGCCCAGACTATATCAAGAGGAAAGACGGCATTCAGAAATCTTCTCACTTTAGTTTCCCCCTCTGCGTTTCGCATAAGTACGTTTTACAGCGTCGTAATTGGACATTATTCTGACTGCCTGACTGAGCCCGCTTTTAAAACAATATTTTCTTCTTGAAAATCTGGTTCTTTTATGTTAAAAAAATGGCACACGTTTTGTTGGAAAGCTACTTCACATGTACGCGCTTTTCGTGCGTTTTTATTGGTGCATGTTCCAATATTCCTGCAAGAGGCCCAAAAAACATTAGCTTTCCTAGAAATACGAGCAAAATCATACTAATTTTAAGCACGCAAGGTTTTATACGGGGTTGGTTGACTTGATGATCGCCATGGTCCTTCACCTATCCTATGTGACACTCTTTGTTTACATTGATCAATTATTTTGCCATTGTGCTTTCATTCATTCTAGTTTCCACTGACAATTGCTTACTTTTGCGCATGAATGCTCTGTGTCTTGTTTGCCTTGAACAGAGTCATATGAAATAATAAATAAATAAATAAATCTAGAATCAAAATCTGCTACCATAGTTGAACATACTACACTCCGATATAGCTTTGCCTTCAACTGCTGACAAAAATCAGATGCACATTTTCACCAGGCAAGGTGTGAGAACAGCCAACTATACAAAACAGCGAGTGAAGTCTAAGCTTGATTTTTATCGTGATAATATAGCAAGCGTTCTGCAACCCGATCCACATGCTTGCAGAGTGGATTTTCATTCCGCGAGAAGTATTAACAGGTCTAAATACTTGTTCCATTGTCGGTAAAAATGCCTGTTTCGAACTCACACAGCAAATCAGCCAGAATATGGATCATTTGCAACGCGCGCTTTCGTAACTACAAAGCTGCGACTTTGAATAGCAACTCGTAAACTACGGATAGAAAGTAGAAAATTCCGAACTCAAGGCGTCTCGTTGTTTGGTAAAGGGATGAAAGTCGAGAGTTCGTTACATATTAACGATTCGATATTAACGAAGCTCTGGATTATTTCAATAAATTACTGCTTTCCGGCCTTATTGATCTTTCAGCTGGCGAGACTTTTCAATTTAGAAAATTTAACCTGTACCTGGCGCTCAGCAGGACTCAACGTGCTGTGTTTAAGGCTTCTCAAGGTATTTAGTTATACGAGTTAAAGCCCATTGTTGTTGAACATTTTCATTGTGGCGTTGGTTGTCGTTCGCTATTGTCACCATATAAAACAGAACTTGATATCGCTTGGTAACAAGCGGACAGCGTGCCGTTTTGAAAGAACCAGAGAGATTGTGTGACAAGGGATTTTCGTGTATCTAAATCCTTGGTCTCGTCATCTAAATCTCTCATCAAACCCTTGGAAAAGTCAGCAAAACTGACTGTGAATATTTTTTCACGATAACAGTTGTGTGGCTGCCCGGGTGATTCACTTGAAAACGCCCAGATCCATCAGCAACATGTGCTTGGACTTTACGATAGGATCGTAAGTTTTATATCCTTCAAAACAAGGTTCGATAGACGACAAACTACTTACTGCTGGTCGCATTTTCATGGAGACGTGTTCTGAATAGAAAATAATCAAGAAAGGCCGCCCTGTCTTTACAATATTGGTTTCACACGGATTTATTCCGAACACGTACAGTAGAGATGGCGTATTCACTAAATAGCGTTATAGCTTCCATTTAGCGATTTTGCAGCATAACTACGGCTGAAATGTGATAAAGTTGGCTAGCAGTTGTTAACTAATTTTTCTACTTTCATAAAGCGTTACTCCATCGTATGAATAACGATTACTGCCAAAAAGTCAGCGTTACCAGAGTTAAAAACGGAATAGTCTCAGGGCATTGTATTGGGATATATCTGAACAAGTCATCTACTGGCTTAAAAAGATTCAAAGCGAATGCTTTTATTAAGGAGCTGCAACCTGCTTTAGGTCGGGACGTACACAAACTATATCTGTGCACGCGTACAGTAGGCATTCACTGTGAAAGAGTGGAGTATAAAGCAGCAATGTTGCCAGAAGAGTAAATTCGTCAAGCATTTTCTGATGAAAACACAAATTCTTTAATGAAACGTGTACATGGTTAAAATGCACAAGTAACTTTTTGGTAAGATTTTTATTTGACAACTTGTTTTCACTACCTGTTGCTACAATTGCGCTTACATTCAACACAATTACGGGCGAACGGCCAATGCTACAGCTTTTCTATATTTGCGCGAGGTAATTTCGCTAGGAGAGTTTTAAAGACATTTACTAATTTGGCCTAACAAGAATATTCCTAAATGGCTTGATTTCCATCCTTTTCTAAATGTTTCAGTATCTAAATTTCTGTTCATCAATGGAGAACTCTGGTATTTTGCAGGTAATGACTGATCAAACAACCGTTATCACTGATTTAGTGATAGTAAAAAATTGTTCTGGACGTTGCCGGTTGCCTGGGCACGTCACCAACTCCAGCACTTCAACTGACTCGTGTATCAACATATTTTGCTAAAACGCTTCCAGTTCACGAATTCACGACCGACCAAAACAACGTTACACCCTCAATGTCAGTGTCCAGGTGGTTGGCTAGAAATGTTGTTTCTCTGCTACTGGCTTGCTAGTAAGTTTCACTTGTGGTGGCTGGCTCAAAAAATATCACTATCCGGTATAATGACTGGGCAGCAAATTTCATCCCTGTGGCCTGGCAAGTAAACTTTATTCTTTAACACTGAATTAGACCACAGATGCGAAGCCCCACGAACTGGTCCCACTAAACTTCGCGAGAGCGCATTGAGCACTCTTGAAACCTGAGGTAACAATGCGACATTCAACCTTTGTTTCGTTACAAACGCCAGCCCTTCCGTTCTTGTTGCGTCATGAAACATTAATAATACAATGGAAATTTAATAATAGCGCAGCTTGCCTTGGCGTCAAATGTGCGGATTCTACGTAATATCAACATGCTAGAATCAATGTTCTGTTGACAGTAGGTGTTACTATTAAACTCAACACCTCTGTTTAAATGGTCAATTTATCGCATTTCGCACCCAGTTCAGGAAATGCCGGAAACGATGAGACCAAATGGTAAAATCATGAACACTTATTATTTCATTCAACTCATATTGCGTATATTGCCCATCTTCAAGGTTATATTCACCAAAGGTGACATTGCAATATTTTGTAGTAGAAGCTAAAGCGGCTGCTTTTCCGTTATATTCACTATGGTTCTTCCACCATCACGGAAGACCTCATAAATCTCCAATGATTCTGCAGTTTCGTATTATGGAAAGCCAAAAGCAAATTTAAGTTTTGTGAAAGGCCTTATTGGATGGTAGGCGCAACCTTCGAGTAGGGCCGTCGCCAGCGGGTGGGGGCAGTGATGCCCGGCCCCCCATTTGAAATCGGTGCTCCCCCATTTCTCCTTTGGCCCACCGGTTGCTGCATACGTCCAATACTGTATTTCAAAAATGTGGCCCCCTCTTCTGGCTTTTGGCCTCTCCTTCTGGTTTTTGGCCCCCTCTGCTGCTAAATCCTGGCGACGGGCCTGCCTTCGAGTTGCATGTGACCCCGAAGCCTCAACCTGTGACCGCTTGTCACCAGAAGCTGTATATTTTGTTGACAGTTATGGAATGTTTACTCTAGATTCTACAAGATACTAACCAGTTAAACTTTCTGGGTTGGAAGAATGAGTTCATTGGGAAATTGTAGATTTCATTAAAATCTACTAAATTTGAAGAAAATCGTCTGATGTTGCAACTTTTAATAAATTTTCGAGATACAGCTGCTAGTTTAGCTTCCCACAATGGTTGAATCCGTGCTTCACTGAGCTGATAGGATTCTATAATTTGACAAAATGGTTAATAAAAAAGTTACCTTTTGTGGCAGTCTTAACATGCAACAGTATTGCTCGATATTGAAGTGGAAGTTGTGTGATAACGCTGATCTTGAATTAGACCTCAAAATTTTGTTAAATTCAAGCTTCCCTTTATTTTTTTATTTTTATGGAGGCAATGTACTTCATTCATCTCAACAGCTTGCTTAATCTCGACTACCACTACCCAGACGGCAAGAAAAATGCCAAGCAATAAACATTAACGTAGCCGCTGTTCCTGTGGTATTGACCTGATTTTTGTAGAGTTGAGAAGTTTTCTCGGGCCTGAATTAATAAGCGAAGATACTGTATCAGCTCATGGACTAAGACAAGAACCAGTAAACTTTAGTCTACTGATCTACTGAGTTACCAAAGGCGTTTTTTAGTTATTTTTATTTATGCGTTAAAAATTCCATGAGACATCAATGAAAAGTTGTTAACTCATTCATCTTTAAGTGTGCTTTAAATGTTTGCATCAAGGTGTGTTGTCGAAATCCTGCTTTAACCATTTCCAAAGTTTTTTTTCTGTATACTCGCAATGAGAAACAAGTGGGAGCTTAGCCAATGTTGATGCCGGCCTCGCAATAACTTTGATATGAATCAAACGAATAAGAAACACTTTAACGACTTCCAAAGTAACATCAGCACTGAAATTAGAATGTTTTCATCCATATAACCAGAAGCTTCCTTCTAATTCTTGCGCGACGGATAACTTACAACGAATAGGAACACCGAACTAGGTTGGTGCCATCCATCGGTGACAGCAAGTAGGTTCAGTGACCGAATGGCTGGTTGTCTTATATGTTTTGATGGATGCAGACTTAAACTGTTTGAACTAGATCGGTTGCAAGATTTATCTTGTGAACAAAATCTTCCCGCGTTGTTGTTTGTTTGCACAACACTTGTTATCATTGTTTGCACAACACTTGTTATCGTTGGGCAATCTAACGAGAACTACTACAAATGCAGCAGCAAATAACTTTAGAAGCAACTAATTTTAAATGAAGTACAGAAAAAGCATTTTCATTAAAAATACACATATCATGTACCACACTTTTTACAATAAAAAAAGGTCTTGCTTTGATACTAGGTTTACTGTTTGGGGTTATGGCAACACACCTACTGTAATGNCTAAACATATATATTNTAATGGGGGTTTTAAAAGGTTCAAGGTCTATTGCTGTTATAGTTGGCACATCTATCGTGAACTTTGCGATGGAACTTGAAAAAAATAATTGAAATGAGATTTTGATCCAAACAAGATAATGAACATTGGTTCTAAATTTAATAGCACATGCTTTTGCTCTTAAAAATGAATTTACGAGGTTTTAACTTCCACTTTTTCGTATCTTATTCATTTCAACATGCGAAAAATCTGAATTTACGTTTATTATCAAAGAAAAGCTGAATAACTTCATGTGAAATGATGTAAAAATCCCAGTTTTTAAACCAATGTAATCAGGTAATCAGTCTTATTGATCCCAGGTTTATGAAACATTCATCCACAGAAAAGCATAATAATCGCAGCTTTCTGAAGCAGACTGCATACTGCAAAATAAAGCTATATTAGATATGCGCACCTTTTCCACATGGAAGTGTTTTCAGGAGAACAGTCTTCAATTGATTCAAAACAAGAAAAGCACCGGAGCACCATCTGAGGCCAGCGTATGCTTTTGCGGCAACGGCAAATATTAAACAGCTTGGTTAAGGCTGGACACCGATGGCTGGTATCACCGCATACACGATTGCTTAGTTGAAAACCGGTCGCGAACGACATAAGAAAACACAAAAACAGTCAAAATATTTCCGCCTTATTTTCGGCCAAGCAGGAATGTGAAATAACAAAAGAAAGCGATCTTGGAATGCGATTTTGCGAAGTGTTTCGCCGGACCTGTCACAACAAGCACTTGAAGCCGGATTTCTAAACATGTCGCATGTCGCAAACTGCACGTCTCTCACATGCGGCTAGCTAGTCATTGTGTGTCCAAGTAAAGACAACATTCTGACATTAATGTGTCATAGAAAGCCGTATATTTATTAATAAACTCATGAGCTGGCAAAGCTGAAAGATTATAATTCTATCCGTGGGCAAAATATAGCGATAATACAGTTGTTCTTGCGTGACGAGGCAATTTCGTACCTTCGCCCGGGAGGCAGGTTCGTCAGATTTGTTCTTTTTTGTGATTTGATACAGACCCGTAACCACGAGGCGGTGTTCGGGGACAGTGCTCCNCGAATATTTTATGTGCCCTCCAAATTGTGTTGTGCCCAAAAAAAATTGTTTTAAATAGTTAATAAAAACAAAGGTCTTGCCCACTAAAAATGCATTTTGTCCCTCCAAACCATAAAACTTGGCTACCGGCCTGGTATGATATAAAACATACTTAAATGTTTAAACCCTTGCTTCTATCAATGTCTTTTTTGTTGAAAAATTACGGTAGAAACCTAACAAAAGATAACGTTTGTGGTTACTTCATGTAAAAACCAAGGACAACGAAAGTATTAGAAAATCAATCCGGTCGACCCTATTATAAAAAGTTGCTCTAAGACTACATTAGAAACAGGAAATCCGCGCTCGAATTTGCTCAGAACCACTTCGTGACTTTTTGCGTTTGTTTTTTTTGCGCATGCGCTGCCATTCCCTCCAAGGCGAAGCAAATAATTCCTAAACAGCGGCCTACGAAGTTTGTCTCGATTCGCCTTTGTACGCATCTTTCTAGGATAGCAATGGAAAAGACTCCCAACTCATTTTTAAGCAACGTTTTGAGCAACATACATTTCAGACGTACGTTGGTTCAGCTGTTGCTTTGGCACTTGTAAATTATTTTCTAGTAGGAAATTAAAAAGGACAGTTTCAACCCGCTTTATGCAATCAATCGAAAAGATGTAAGTTCACCGATTTAACACACTAACTAACAGCTCTTATGACAGAGCCAAGAACGCACAAAAATGGTTTGAATAACACCAGTAAGTCAGTGACTGTGACAAAGAGCGAAACATCAAAATTGACATTATCCTGCTGTGGCATAGGCCGCCAGAATCTATATTAGCAAAAGTTTGAGTGCAGAAGATTCCGAAGGGCGTAAGGTAAAAGATCGTTGCTACAATCCAGGCCTACATTTGGCTGTTTCTTGCGGAGAAATAAGTAGTGTTTTGCGGTTTTCTGGAAACAAAAGCACCACTTCCCGATGCGTTGAAAATTTACAGTGACGCGCAGAAAAAAACCCAGAAATAGTTCCCGCGAGATGAATCTTTAGCCGCTTGGAACGTTGCTGACACTTCCGAAGCGCAGAAGCGTCTTATATCAACGGCAAATTGGAATACGCAACAAGAGGCACTTGTTGAATTCGCCGACAGCTTGAGTGTGAGCGAAAGTACTTCAAGAGAGGTGGTGAAGTTTCGGCGCGGTTGTAGCTGCAGCAAGAACGTAAAAGACAGCTGGTAAGGGCGACACGAAAACCCAGAAATAGTTCCCGCGAGATTAATCTTTAGCCGCTTGGAACGTTGCTGACATTTTCGAAGCGCAGAAGCGTCTTATATCAACGGCAAATTGGAATACGCAACAAGAGGCACTTGTTGAATTCGCCGAGAGCTTGAGTGTGAGCGAAAGTACTTCAAGAGAGGTGGTGAAGTTTCGGCGCGGTTGTAGCTGCAGCAAGAACGTAAAAGACAGCTGGTAAGGGCGACACGAAGCTATGAAGTACGTAACGCATCGTGTGGAAAGTACCCAACATGAAAATCGTTTTTGAACAGTAACGGCTTGTGTGAACGGCTTCGAAATGGGGAAAACTTTTTCAGCAGTCCGGATGAAGCAACGCCTGCTGGTATTGATTCCACAACGCCGACGAGTTGCAGTCTTGGTGATCTGTCCGTGCGGTTAATGTAGTTTCGGTGCTGCTTTTGCGGTTGATTTCGTCAGATTTGTGGGATGTGTACATTGCTTCAAGCAAAATTCATGCGAAAAAAATCCGCATCTGCTCTTTTAGAGGTTCAGGGCAAGAAAACTTTGATCCCTTGAACAGCTCTCTAGCGCAATCGGCGGAGAAGCTAGGGCGTTGGTAAGATAACCGAAAACTGCTGTTTTTTATGCCGAAATTGAAGCACGAATATATCGTACGCCGGCTCTCAAAGTGTTTCATTCACAGCAACTAAACTACTCGTGAGAGGTAGTGGTTTATGTCACAATTTTTCCAGCAACTTGCTAAAAATTGAGAGCAAT
>JGI24022J15233_10005493_pt1 | contig 13453 bp, 7 predicted proteins | sample Ectturendosymbi2_FD_15233 | JGI IMG/M metagenome (IMG submission 15233) | reverse complement strand
CCCACCTAACCTTATGGGCTGGATCCGCCCTGCTTGAAACCAGGGTCGTATTTGACAATCACGTTCTATTGTTATCGTAATATTGCATAAATAAGTCCACAATTTTCCTATCATTGCAAATGTCGAGGGTTTTTGCTGTTGGACATTCGATCATATGAATACGCATCAATATACCATGGAGGGAAAGAAGTGGAAAGCTTTTCTTAATCTTACAGCATTCCTATTCAAGTGAGATGCTTCTCTTCCAATGTCGAATAGAAGGGTTCACAAACGGTGTCAGAGCCAACTGTTACGCCCTAAATGGCTGCTAGTCCCACTTAACGCTCACGACGCCGGGTTGTCAACGTCGACGAAGCACACAGGCTTCCGAAAGGTGCAGACACCATATGACTGACTTCAAAACTTTACAAAATACTTGAGCGGTTCGCAAGTCAGAGCAAACGATAACGCGTCATGAGAAAATCGAAAGTCGTGCTAAGCAGCAACAAATCTTACGGACACTGTGACGCAAACAACTGCAATAGAAACAAACCGACGTGATGATTGCACGCCAAATCGTACGCTTTTTCACTCTTTGCCTTCCAAAAAATCTATCTCCATTGGCTACAAAACAAACACTAGCAGCAGCGAAAGCTAGGTTGGACATTTCCAGCGTTCTGCGGGTAGCTCTTGCAATCGACGAGTCGCGCGCGATTTGCACAACAACCATGCGACGCCAAGAACGAAGCAGATTCCGGACTCGACGTAGAAACCGTCTACGGCCACCACGCACTGGCCTTTCGATTCTAAACACGCCTGTGAAAAAATGATAAAAAAAATGACAAACAGGAACAGCGAATGAAACAACCAAGTTACGCAACGATGCATTCAGGGCGAATTGGCTGAAAACGCAATGCAAAGCCACCAGGCCTGTAGTCAGCTTTTAAGGCAGCAATGTCCAACCCGCGGGCCGCATGTGGCCCAGTTTAGGTTTTCGCTGTAGGAAAAATATCCTATGTACTGACAACCTGTACTTATTTTGATAATCTTGAATTTGATATTTTTGATGCAGGTGGTCTTCAGTGCCACTTTATCACGTACGTTACCATTGCAGTTAGGATTCGAACGCTTTCAATACATTAGCTTAAGCTGAATTTAGTTTGCTAAGATCAAATAAGCCATTCAATGTGGGCCCCTCATTAAATATGTCATTCAATGTGCGGCCCTGGTTAAGATAGTGGCATAATTTTTGGCTCAGTAAACCTTTGGGTTGGACATAGCTGTTTTAAGGTCTGGGAGGAAAATACAATTTCAGGGAGGAAAGATTTTTGTTTTTATTGTGTATATTTAAAACAGATTTTTCTGGGAACAACAAAATTTGGGGGGAACAAAAGAAATTTGGGGGGCACTGCTCCCGAATGCCCCTCGTGGCATCGGGCCTGAAAACCACTGATAGGACGTCGACCGAAACACGTTAAAAACGCTGTGAACAGCAGGATGGCAAGTCAGCCATCGAAATAGTCCAAAATTGTAAAACTCGAAACTTTAGTCACACGATTTGGTTTCACTGCTCTCCGTTGCCTTTACTTCTCGAACTAGACCTCAATTACGAAAATTGAACCGCTGATAATCTCCAAAATACAAACTGTTCAATGCTCCAAACGCGGAAGTGGTTCGCAGTGCCGTATCAGCCCAACTCTGCCACCCCCCAAAATGCTTCCAAGGGCCCCCCTAATGGTGATTGATAAAAAAAGGTTACATCTCGAGGCCGAATGGACTTCAAAACAAAATATTATAAATGCAGACACAATTTTGGCAGAACCAGGCCCGTAGCCAGGTTTTGAGGTTTGGGGGGCAAAATACATTTTTATGGGGGAATGATTTTAATTTTTATCATCTGTTTAAAACAAATTATTCTGAGCGCAACAAAATTTGGGAGAGCACAAAAAAGATTTGGGGTTAACTGCCCCGGAATGCCTCCGTATCTGCGGGCCTGGGCAGAACCGTCGCCAAAAAGTCTTCCACTGGGGACCTTCATGTTTGTGCAGGGGGGCTAGACATTCTGAAAATATATTTTTAATTCACAACATGAACAGCATTTGCAGATTGTGCAAATCAATTTTAAATATTTTCCCGCAAATACCCATAATAGGCGAGCAGTTTCCAACCAAATTTTTTTGAACCAGTTTAACAAAAGGAGTTGGGTCGTGAATCATTGTCATTTAAGTGACGACGATCATTTGGAGATGTAGTGATGAAATGCAAATGTAAAAAAATTTGCAAGAAATCAGAATCAATCTTATCGTTCAGTTATCAAAACATTATTACCGAAGGAGCAAACATGAGGCCGGTCAAAGCATGTGCGCCGCGATGAACGTTTTCCTTCATTATCGCAAACTGATAAATTATACCATGAGCTTTAGTGAAATATGATAATAAAGCGCGCGATTTGGGCTTTTTACTGGCCGAAATACGCATGCATAAACCTTGCTGATGTCTGGACTGTGAATCTACATGTGCATGTGCATGGCACATATTTAAATTAATAATATTTTGTACCTCAATTCGCCTATAAATGTTAACAAATGTAGACTAAGGCCTACGTGCACTCAATGGTTAGCATCCATAACCCACTAACTGCACTCAGTGGCGCAAATGACAGGGGGCAAGCCAGCCCTCTAGTTGGCATTTTGATATTTGGTTTTCTTTGGGTTGTTTTTTTTTACGTTTTTCGGTGTGTTTTCGTTTTTTTTTAGCTAGTATAGACATCCACGACATCCAGAGATTCACTATCATTACTTAACTTTTTTCTGAGTTTTGGCTAGTGGTCCCCCTTCAACTAAGCTTTGTCCCCCTGGATCAAACCTCTAGTTACGCCACTGACTGCACTACTCTGTTTTGGGACACCCCACAAAATAGACATCTAACTACACAATTAACTCTATCTGGCTGTCTGCCCAAATGTGTAACTTTGGTCGTAAGCACCAAAGGTATCTTGTTGCTATGCAGTACAAAGAGAAGAGGGATAGACATAGTAGCTTACGTTTCTTTACTTTACAACAATCACTACACAAAATGCGTTGATCAAGTGGAAATCTAACTTCTGGACCTATACAACTAGGCATGTAGGCACGGGCGGTTAAATGAACGCGAGGCCCATCACGGCAAAGTGGTGACCGCGAAGCCCCCGACAGGCTTAGCGTAAGTGCGCAGTTCGCTCCTTTGCTGCAGAGGCAGGTTGCGAAACTTGCTAGCCGTTTGTTGTACTCTTGGTTTTTATTGCGTAACAACAACACGGCAATAAATCTTCAAGTGTTCACTTCAAGTTACGGAGTAGGCGTTTTGCCGCATGTGACCAGGGCTCCCACTGAGGGTTTTTTCCAGCCAGGTCTATTTTTTTAGTCGACCTGTGTGTCTAGGTTATTATGAAAAATTGCGTGATATCTGTGTTTTTTAAAGTGGTAAACTCATCAACAACGTCAATATATTCAATAATTTGAAGATAACTTTACATTACAGTGTTTACATGCGCACAACAGGTGAGAAACTACGCTTATCGGATGAAGTAGAGGGTGTTCAATCGGTTTCATATTCTCATATAAGATCTTTATCAGGCTTATACAATGGTACAATGGTGTGTTTAAGGGAAGGGAAGCGAGGCACTTGCCTCGGGCCCTCTTTGCAACTGTAATGTGCAAAGTAGCCTACCTTGCTTTCAAATGGGGCCCAATAGAAACTGCAATGTATAATTGGGCTGCTTTGCTTTCAAAAGGGTCCCCAATAGTTGTAATGTGAAAATCCCTTGCTTTCAAAGGGGCCCAAAACAACTGCAATGCACTTTTCTTTCAAAGTGCCCCCTGACTTCACTGGTTTCTAGTGCTTCATATTCCAATTCAGGGATCGAAGCTTTCTCTCGGGTGCTAAGTGGTGACGGACTGGAATTTTGGGCCCCCTGTGACAGCGTGCCCCCCCAATGGGGTGTATGGAGTGCGGCTGATACGGCTCTGGTGGTTCGCTTTAAACTGCAATTTCACCCCAACACATACGGGTCGTTCGGACTCAAATGAACCCAGTCGTTTGGCGGAACAAAAATGTGTTTCGAAGCACGAAAAGCTCTTCATTTCGCACATCGTGCAATTCAAACCGAACTACATATACCTGCATAAGCAAGCTTTTTAAACATGAACTTGGCCAACGGACGCACTTTACACAAACAAATGGTTCATTTAAACGTTCAATAATATTCTTAAAGCAAAACTTTTCCCGGAACATGATTAATCAATCGCAGAAATCAGTCCCGCGACATGATTTGTACAAAATATAACCACGTTGTTCTTTTAATACAATACGAGACGATATTTGTAAGTCGTCGGTATTGTTCAGTCATGCGTGTCTCATTTTGCTTGTATTCATCTTTATCTAAGAGTCTAGGTCTATGTCATATAAGTTGTTAGTAACACACACGAAATACGGAAAGCATTTACACACCATCCAGAACTGAGGAGGCGCACGTACACACACGCCAGCAATCCTCTAAAAGAGAATAAAACTGAAAAAAGCACGTGCCAGCTACTACAGCAGTATTTCCTAGCAAGTATTACACAAATAGAAGCGTTTCGCACATACATGTATCTTGTTTGAAGCATTATTCGTTATTGATTTTAAGGTTTTCGTCCTTTCATACGCTTTATTGCTTTTCTATTGCTATCTAAGTAGGAGTGTGTCAGGTTGAAATCTATTAAAACCACCGGTAGAAGCCAGAAAAAAATTTACTGAACCGGCAAAACGAACGATAATTTGGGCACATTTATCACACTACTGGCCACAGTGAAGAATAAACCCATAGAATAGGACATCATTTTTGAAGTACTGGGCATGATTACCAAACTTCAGGTGAAAACCGCAGTGCACGCGGAGAACGAGAGCGATTGTGACGTCTTCGGTTCGTTGATGCTATCTTTGTGACGTAAGAATGAAAGAGAAATTGCATTACGATTCGAGCGTGACAAAATAAGCAAACATTTTTGTCTTAAAATCCGATCAGGGATGGGTACAGATGCCGAAGATCAGAGTACAAGCGGCCCTTTTTTAATCCTTTATTTAGGAAATGACGTCAAAGCGCACAAAACACCTCCCAGATGTTTAATAATAACCTCAATGGAGCTAAAATTGCCTGATCGTTGCTGATAGGAGGTTGAACCAGCGATGAGTTCTTTGATCACGGAGACAACTAGTGCATGCATTTCAATTTTTCATGATGGCGTCCTTGCGACCCTTGCCAAACTTTCATGCCATTACCAAATCAAAACGTGCCATCGCTCAGCAATACAACTTTGTTGTTCGTGAGTTGTGGAGGTATGTTAAGTGTCACTCTGCTGTTATCGCAATTGCTGCGCCTTTTCGGATGATTTCTTGTGAGCTTTTTACCGAGCTAGCGATTGCGGTTTTTAACTTAAAATGGGGCCCAGTGCCTATTACAAGACAGAGAGAGAGAACTTGCACTCATGGCAAAACATCCCAAAAAAATTTATTTTTCATGATCTTTGGAAACCTTGCTACGTTACCGATACCAGGAAGAATCGTCATGACTTTTTCAGGGGAAAGCGGACAAAATATTTAAATGTAAACGCCGAGGAAAAGTCCAAACACCTTTATGCGCTTCAGTGCTCAACGAAAGAGTTAATTCAAGCGTTTTTCTTCTACCATTCTTCTACTTGAAGAGTGTATTTTTAAATGCCACGAATCAATGTACTTCTTTATTTTGGTACCGTAATTAAAACATCCATCCTGTTCTAACTTCTTNGCAAANGTTTATCGTTTATCAAAGCTCCGCAAGTCACGGGAGTTTGTGTTTGAGCGGTCAACTCCAACTCCGCTCAATAAACACGAACACCCGAGTGGTCAATAATGAAAAGTAGTAGCGTTTTCCAAAAACACCGGATCTCTCAATTACCAACTATTACGAAGTTATATTCTACCAGAAGGCTCCAGAACAACACCGATGGTTCTATAACGATCTTATACCATCATGCCTTGTTTTAGAAAATTTGATGAAATCAAATAAAAATAATAAATAATAAATGCAGACACCAATCATTACCTCGCCTTGTGTTCAGCGAGTGGTAAAGATCTTCAAACACCAACTGTGTCATGTGGAAAGTGGGTCTTGAACAGCATCAGCAATAAATCCAATACAAGGTGGTACGTGACTCAAATTTTTAAGGGCTAACAGTTCAATAACAAAGGTGCGGGGATGACATCTAGTGGGCAATGTTCTTAGCCTAAAATGTTTTTGAATACTGGCTTGTACGCCAAGTTCCTTCACGCAACTCTTCAGCTAAGGACTGTTGAAAACACTGGTCAACCGGACAAAACCACGCAGCTGTGAATCGCACGCATATCGTTATTTTACTGAAGAGATTTTCTTTGGAGACGATGCCAGTCTGGCCAAAACCATGCGCCATCGGCATGAAGTTCGACTGACATCATTCCAGAACCCAAATTAGAACATGTGTAGGGAACAAATGCAAATTGAGATGTTTATTTTCTGCGGCCCGAGCCATAAGAATCAGGCAAGAACAACTGAGCTATGCACTTGACTGCATCCAAATATCCTGTGTTTTCATCGTGAATTCTAGGATTGATTAAACAAAACTTGGTTTTCATGTTCGATATGACTTGGTTGGCTTTTAAACGTGTGTACCGCAACGTCAAGCGGACAACTGTATTTTGAACACAGTCGTTATCGTGATTACGGGAAAATTAAACGCAGCTTACCACAGTCTGTTTCGAACGCAGATAATATGAAATACTGATCAACTCACTGTTGATCAACACTAAGCGTAACGTGCTTCACCTCTTTAGTATCTTTCGTACAATATTGTATGCCAGACGAACCGCCGACACAGTTGCTTGTTGTGAGCGAATCGACGTACCAAAGCGCCAGTGTACTCGGCCAGTTACCTTGAAACAAAATGACAATCAGCAGGTCGCTGTCAAAAACAAAAGCTTTGCTTTCAAAATGCTACCACACCCACTGGCAGTAAAACTACACAAACAGTAAAACTACAAAAAAACAGCGAGTCTTGAACGTACAAACCTAAAACAACTAGAGGTTTGGCTACCACAACTTTTTTGATTTGAAGCGACTATTAACACGGGTACGGCCTGAAACAAACCACCAAGCTATTTTTTTATATTTAGAAGGCGTAACGATGGTGTTTTCTAAAGCGAACGAAAACGCTTTAAATTTTGCATCATAACTCGCAGCGTGTTGATCAATATCGCTGACATGAAACGTCATAAACATGCCTTCGAGTAAACATTTTGTTTGCCATCATTGCAGCATGCGCGGTTAAGCGACAATGTTTTTATCCATAATCACAATGAAAGCAACAGTGCGTGTTGATCTAACGTACTTAACAATGCAGAAACAATTACTTCACTGAGTTCAACACATTAATATAACTCAAACATGCAATCTTTCTACCTCCAAGATTGGCAACGGTGTTGAGGAGAGTCATGTACGATCCTCCTATTCTAGGATCGCTAATCTTCGCATTAAAAGCCATGATTGCAACAAACATGCTGTAAAGGGTCACCTGAACAACAAGAACAAGTCTGATCGTATTGCAAGCGCACCACAGCATGTAAGATCACAACCGCGTGTTCAAGTCGGGAAACCCACAAAAATGGAAGTACAACATTTCAGTCGAGTCAGTTTAGTATCTAATGTCGAAACTATAACGCACTACTTGGCACGGACTCATGTGTTTAAAGCGTCGCCAAAGTTAGCGAAAAAACTTATCAAGTTAAAGGTCTACTTGATGTTTGAATTAGTCGAGAGAAACAGGATCATCTTAAGGTGATGAACCCGGATGAAAAAGAAGTGGTTGTAAGGTAAAGATTCTTATAGAAGAGAGCATGGTTTCTTCCTTTTAATGTTAAGCATACTTGGCGAAATCAACCAATTGGGAAAACTTCAAAAGGCAAACTTACAAAACTGAAGAAAACTTTAATAATAGCACATGTTCAGAACGTTAAGAGATAAAAGACGAAACTGAAAGGTTTGAGTATGTACCTGATGCATGCAATATGTAACAAGTATGAAGACAAAGTATGAATAAGGATAAGTTCCATCTTCCAGCTTGAACGACGGTGTCCAGTGCACAACGACAGCAAACCAAATTGTGAAAAATAGCCTGAAAAAGACCAAAATAAAAGACGAAGATCTGATAAATAAAAGCCTTGTAAAAGTTGTAAGGTAATTAAAAGCGAATCCAAAACGGCAATCCGTAAATAACATCGCACCAAGATTCCTTTATTTGCTATCATGACCGAAGTACGACCAAGTCGCACGTTATTAGCTAGAGACTCTACGGTAGTGGGTCTCAACCTTTTTCTGATTGCGTACCAACTGGTGGTTATCTACAGTCGCTGCGCGCCACCTCTTCCAGATAAACTTCAAACTTTCGCTACCGGCCGACGCATATATACGTGAGGGAAAACTTGCGGTTACTGAGCGATGTATATATACGTTCCTACCGAAAATCTTCCATTGTGATACGGCTCCTGCTGTTTTTCGTTTGGAAGTGCTGTAAATGTACGTTCGTACATCGTATGAGAATTCTAGCATATTTGGTGCCAAAATTATGCTCAAAAACCCAATTTTTGACAGAAATAAAAAAATTACACGATGTGTATGATTTGCCCTCTCAGGGCAAATTTTGGCCAACATAACTCAGCAGCAGGTTGAGCTAGAGAGCTGTTTAAACCATCTACGGGTTCGTCAAGTCTTCCGGTTTTGATTTTGTTTTTGATTTAGTTTTATGTTTGTGGTTTCTTGTGGATGACGTCATAATGGGGGCTTGTTAAATAAACTTGTTAAATAAACTTCCCTCAAAACGCCCTCGATTTCTTTCAAATTATATCCAGAACACCCAAAACGTTTTAAAGCTTTTTTAATGCTTTTTCTCAAAGTTACATACGAACTATGACTTACTACGGAGAAAGCGAAAGAAAAGTTTTTCTTACAAAGTTGGATCGTGACAGGTATGTGCGCAGGGCAGACACTCCCCTGCTGTTGAAGAATTTGTCAAAATCGGGTGATTAAGGGCAGTGTTAGTAAATCGTCAGGTTAAAAGAATATAAATCAGCAGGCAGAGTAGCGACAAATACGGATCGTGAAAATTTGGATTAAGCGATATTCTGCTTCAAACACGGTAAGGCGCTGGCGTTGTTAGCGATACAGCAGTTCCAAAAATTACTACCGCTTTTCTTAACTGTTCACTTTATTTACAGAAAATAATAGTGTAAACCCGTCAAATTTCAGACGCTAGAGGTCTGATTTGCACGAAAAACTTAAGTCACAGCCGGCGTGAGAGACTGGGGAACAAGCAACAAATGCATTTTATGGCAAGCGGCTTCTGCCTTCTTTCAGACAAAAGGCTACCCGTATGCTTATGTGATGTGTATCGGTGTTATAAATTAGTCGAACTTTAATTCAAATAAAAAAAGATTCTTGATGACTCTTTCAAAATCATTATTTTACTAGCCTGGTTAGTAACAAATTTTGAAAGATGCATTTGGCTTACGCATTAAACGTCTTAATATTTTCACTATAATCGCTAATACAAGGAAATTAACACACCGACAAGAGAAAGTACAGCAAAATGTAAGAGCTATTATTTCATAAATCGCAAATGACACGATACTCAGTGCGTAAGTTACCTGTATTTCACAGCTCGCAGAAAAACATCCATTGGCCGAGGACCTGCTGTATACTTGGCAATCACTAAAGGCAAAACGATTTGCAAGGGTGTTAATGGAATCGCAAGAAGCGCAAGACTTTCCTTGTGTATGCCGCATTCAATCAACTTCAAACCCACGATCGACTCAGAAGCGAAGCCCATCTGCAGCAAAGTACGTGTATTGTCAAATACAGGAGATTTATATTTGATTGAGGTAGTAGAAGCCACCTTACAAAGTAAATCAAATATATGCTCTAACTACCTCTCAACGGGTGTGTTTCTTCAAGGAGACTCCTTTCGACTGTTTTTTTTTTGTTTTGTGGCTGCAAGCACTACCGGTTATGCAGGAAAGCTAAAGCAGCTTGCTGAACTTTTGCAAGAAGTAACTACCCTTTCCACGCGTGAAGCTTCGAAAGTTTTACTAAATCCTATTCATCGTGCTTGAGCTAAAGTGGCAAATATTTCAATGTAGCACGAAAAACAACAGTCCCAGTAGCAAATGCGGACATGCTGCGTGGACAGAGCTTTGCCACATGAAGACTTTTGAACATTTTCTTTAAAAGAGAACATCTATTATTTAAAAACCGGCAAAGTGGCACAGTAGATTGAGCACGAACCACTGAAGAGGGTTAGTTCGATCCCGAATCGGCCATACTGAAGACTTGAAAAGCGGACTTGCAGCTTGTCCAGCCTCGTACTCGGCGTTAATGGATGGATGAATGAAAAGGAGTAGCTGTGCTGCCATCGACGTGTCACCTGCAGTATGCAGCATTCACTACTACGTAATCGCGCGGCCCCGAGCCCGCAGCAAGGAAAGATGACGTCCCGCAGACCACTCGTGACACTCCGAAGTAGTGGTTCTTAACTCGGGGCAAATTTCTTCTTCCAAGGGGGCAAATTTACTGAACCATAAATTGCAGCCAATATAAATTTTTATAAATCATTCCTAACTGTAAGTTTTATAATTTCATATTTTGAATAAATGACCACCATTGAGTGTATTGGAGGGTAAATCTGGTAATCTCGTTTGATAAAAGGGTAAGATTTGTAAGAAAGTTGAAGAACCACTGCTCCAAAGAGAGAACAAAAGCGAGCATGATGAAATTTTGTTTTTGTGTTATTTAAAAAATAGCTAAAAGTTTGGCAATGCGTCAGATCAGTGGCGTAAGCAGAAAATTTTCATGAATGGTTTCATTCAGTGGAATGTGGTGGTTATTTGCATTTAGTGTGCGCTGTTTGTGACGTCACAAATTGACGTCATATTCATGTTTCCAAACCAACGTTTTGGCGAAGTTTGTTGATATGATATGCATATTATTCCACACGCACCCACCTATTTTATGTGTCATTGCACTGAATATAGACTATCAGCACTCCAGGTTAGGATATCTGAGGAAAATAAACTCAACGCTACGACACAGCAGTTCATAACTGCAAAAATATCAGGCTGTGCATTAAAATAGATAAGCAAGACACACTCATCACTGCGTCAGAGCAATTTACAACGGCAAAATCAGGCTGCACTGATGTCTCATCGAATACTAGCAGTGGGGCATAGAAAGTGTGCAGCTGGACTGACTGGAGCACACCCTGGTTTGCTAGATCGAATCTTGCTAAACTACACAAGAGTTTAGAATGCGCATGAAGTACCGCAAGAAAACAAGACAACTTTAGATTTTTTGTTATGTATAGAAGTCCAGCAAACCTTTCCCTGCTGAGACATGATCAAATGCCTTAATACTTCTCTGTTAAAAACTGCCGTTTTTGAGCTCGTGCAACAGTTCTGCCATGCTGCAGAAATTAGTAATGTAGCCAATGCGGTCAGCGCTTGCGCTGATCAGCCTTAGCAGACAAAATAAAGACAAACTATCGCGGAACACAATCTTAAACATGCGTAGTGGACGAAAGGTCTGCAAAAGCGGTGAGATGGTTTTTGGAAGCAGACGATGACTCAGATTCCCATCAAAACCTAATTATTACTTTTTGGCCCATTTACAATGTTCCTTGAATTTTGCATGCAAATTCATTCCGTGGTATTTGCATAAAGTCGACAAATTAACAAGGAAAAAATATGCGAATTAATTAATCTCCTTTGTGAAGGTAATGAAGTTTTTATAAAACATCAAGCTCAAGGGGGGTTAACCCCAAAACCGATTGATTTAATTGCAATCCTTCGTTCGTCCTCTGGCCGTGTGGCAGTCAGTCAGTAAGTGAGTGACTTCGAGGGTAGAAGTTATACATCGGTTTAATCGAATAAGTACTTTAGTTCTATCGTCCGCAGGCGTGGCCTTATGATGTGAACAGAGCCGGATTAAAGGGTAGGGGGGTCCGGGGAAATTTTTACTGGAGGGCCCCTATGACGTATTTCATGACGTCATCGTTTGTAAAAGTTACGTTTTCACTGTTTCGCAAGGTTTCCGTTTGTTTTTTCCGATAGTCGAGAATGTGCTTACTCAAATGCACGTAGGCTGCAGTGAGTTGCGAGATGAGAATTTATGCTATGAATACTAGAGTGTATTTTTACTAAGAAAAAATGTTTCACAGGCTAGAGAGTGACTCGGCAAGAAACAACATTCGCTCGAACAATAAGCAGAAACCAGAGATTACAAACAAAACCACCAGAAAAAGAACATGTCACAATGGCCAGCCAGGTTGAGTGCGTAAGTTGTTTTCAAGCTAATGTTTTGATTTTCCCCTTCATTTTCAGGTGCTCTGGTTAACGCCACTGCTTTAACGTTGCTGGTTGAAAATTTTGCTAGAAAAAGCGAGTCGCGGCGTTTTAGCTAACACTGCCAGATCCTTGCGCTTTTTCTTCTTAGAAGCTTTGCGCTTTTCAGCTCCTGATGGCATTACAGATTTTGGCATAGCTCAAGCCAAACACTGCAATCTCGTTTGCTGCTCTTTCGCTCTACGAATCGACTGATTAAAACCTTTTCTGACGGACCAGGGTTGCCCAACATCTCTTGAGAAAAAAAAACAAACCATGTCTGGAAAAAAAACAAACCGTGTAAAAAAGCCAAATTGTTAAATAAACGCAAAAGTTTAAATTCTCTATTGATTGTAGGACATTTTTGGAGAATAAAGAGAATTATTTTTTTCGAAAATTTTTTTTTTTTTAATAAAGAGAATTAGTTTTTTTCTTTCTTTATTTTTGGAGAATAAAGAGAATATAGCATTGCCTCTACACTCTACAATTCCAAATCCTCATCTTCCACATTTGCTACCGTGTTTCCACTCGAACCTTGGCATTAGGGGATGCCAGATATGCCACAACTTTATGTTTTTTATAGGTTGCCAGATGACTTTTGAGAAAATACACCAAGCACTGTCTAAGAAAGCCTAATAACACTTTTCAGGAAGATATTTAAAATGCCAAAACACCAGTCTGATAGTATGTTCCAACTGCCTCCAAAATAACCAAAAATTCAAAAGAAAAAAGCCAAACAATTTTTTTGACGCCAAGTGCCTCTAAAAAAAGCGAAATTTGTGAAATTTGGCGTCAGAAAAGCCAATCTGGCAACCCTGTGACGGACCACGCAATAACATGTGGTGTAAATGGCTTGAATAGCTTCATATGTTTATGATGTAACACAACGATAGTAACCATTGGAAGAAAAGTGCGTTTCCACCACACGTTACACTTTATGACGAAGCAAAGGGGCAGTTCGGCTGCGGCTACCTCGAGACTTCCCCAGAAGTTCGGGATCATTGATACCAGTGTTTCC
>JGI24022J15233_10005489_pt1 | contig 13455 bp, 8 predicted proteins | sample Ectturendosymbi2_FD_15233 | JGI IMG/M metagenome (IMG submission 15233) | reverse complement strand
CACAATTATCCGGGCTCCGAATTACTATGGGGGTGTCGAATCACTTCGGGGGGCGCCAATTACTGCGGGTGGCGTGGAAAAGTCTTAACAATGCCACATGCACATCCTTCAGTACAGTTAATTTGCTTGCCAAAGATCTCAGGTTCAAACAAGGGGGCGCCAAACTTGCTTCTTGCCCAGGGCGCCATCTAACCTTGTTACGCCCCTGGGAATTAGTCAGTTTCAGATAAAATATGTTACACGAAAACGTGAAATTCTGCTTTGAAGTCATTTACCCAGTTAAAGCTCATTGCATTACCCGACAATTATTTTGTTTTTATTAAATAATGTGTACGCGTTTTTGGGAACTAATTATTGCATACCCAAATGGTGGCCAATGGGCCCACCTCTGTTAAGTGTTCCCCCCTGGCTCAAACCTGTAGTTACGCCTCTGATCTTGATACAACGATGAGAAAATTATATTAACATTACCTTGTAAGATCTTACTCACCAAGCTAAGAACTACACAAAAATGCGATTTTTTCGGACTCGAACGACGAAAAACCGCAACAGTTACATTACATGTGTTACAAGAGTCCGTGTTGCCCGCGGACAAGGTCAATTCCGGCACCTCCCAAACACTGCACTCTGAGCAATTGATCAAGATTTTCTCGAAATATTGCTAGTTGCACCAAAAATTTTCATAGGCTGGACAAGAGTTCGCTAATGTTATTTTTAGTCGCCGGGACATATTTCTATCCTGTTGCTGTAAGTATCCTCCAATCACATAATGAAATGTTTTCCTTATTTTTACGTTTCGACGTCCCCTCCATGGTATTTATTTGCCCCTGAGACGCCACTCCATCGCAATCTTTCTTCACCCGTCGGAACAAACTATCCTTATTCCCAAAATACAGCCAAGCGGACATTCTGCTCAGCGGGAAAGTGAAAACATCTGTCGGCCTATCTCCGTTTTGATCTAAAAACGTCCAGTTACACAGTTTCAACGAAAACCTTACGGTTTATCAGAAGGGACAAAACAACTTATAATAAGACTTTTGGTTTTCGTGCTAGGCATGCTTCTGAAGAACGACCACTAACTGCAAAGGATGCAAAAATGAAAAAAGTTGTAACAGGACTAGCGTAAGGCCCGCAGTGTGTTCTTGTTCTACGACTCAGCAAATCCAGGAATTGGCTGGACGTGGAAACCAACATGCATTCTGAAACCAATGCAGCAGAACAAACTTGCGTAAAAACTTTACTCAGTTCTGCACACATGAACACCGAGTATATTTGAAAAGTGGATTTTGAAAAAACTTGAGCATCAGCACAGCACCTCAAGGGATGTTGTCTGGACAACCATCAGCAAAAACAGGGTATTACAGAAAAAAACAAGACTCTTTTCGCGACTGTGAATGTGCAAGGACAACGACAATAACAGTCTCAGTTAATTTTTAATTACTCTTCGCGCTGTGTTATGACTGCTCAGTCTCGCTTATAGACGGGCTCGCCTCGAATGGGTGTTTATTTGATTTAACAGTAAAACCAATTCGTTCGTTGAGCATGTGACAAAGTAGGTTGATGCAACTAGCGAAGCTACGTTTGACTCGCATGACCATCAGGCAGCATGCGCGAAAAACACGTTTTTATCACCGACTACGTATTACGGTTGGAATATATTTCACGGTGTGGGTCAAAGTTATGAAAGCAGAGTATGAAAGGCAGATCCCTCGAAAGTTCACAGTATACCTTGAGCCTTCAATTACAGTGTGGGTCAAAGTTTCTTTTTTCTCACATAAGTTTCCACACCAAAAATAGTTTTGCAAGTTACATAGGGAAAATACAGTACACTAAAACATTGTGCTAATCAAAAATATAAACAACTGTGACCGCAGAAGGCAAATATCGCCCATAAGTAATGGTTACAAATTACAATTACCTTTTCTGAATTTCTTCACTGATTTTAGCAATTCTCTTTTTCTTTGTTGTCGTTCTTGGGCAACAGCTTGTTGGACTTGCTTTCCATATTTGCGCAACTTAAAATTAGCGCGATTTTTTTCAGCGGTTTCTCTTTTGCGCTGCAATGTCATGAGTTTTTCTCGAACCTGAAAAAATAGTTAAGACGGCAATGATATCAAACCGAGGTCAGGAGCGCGGGATTTTTTGCTTGATGAACCTTTTTGAAGAACCCTGTTTAACCTTGCATTCAAGTGACTTTTGTGAGTAAGGCGGATCGATCTACGAACTTACGAAAGAAACTCAGGCGCTTTAGCACCAACGGTTTTCTCAGTAACTTGATAAAAGCATAACCAAAAGTCACTTGAATGCATGGTTAAACAGGGTTCTTATTAGTCATGATAAAATATTTGGGAGGAAGTCGATCCCTGCCATAGAAAGAAATTTTAGGGGTACATGCTCATCTGTTGAAATGTTGAAGGGGTACATGGCCAAAGAGAGGTTGGGAACCCCTGCCTTAGAGTTAGGCCAAGTTAAGAGATGGTCAAAGAATAAAGAACTTACCCGTTTCATATGATCATCTTTTTTGGCCATTTCCGCGAAGTAATCGTCCGGGCGCTTCGTAGTTACACCATCGGCATGCAGTCTCGCCATTGCTTGCATTACTGCTTCTTTGGCTTGTTCATAAAACAGCGTTTCTCGCTTGAAATCATTGTGAACATCCATTTCGCGGGGATCGCCTGCGAATAAAAAAAACACCGAGATTTTTAAAAAGGGGATGAGACGTTTTTTGTTTAAATTCTGTTTTTGTGCATGTTTGGTTTTAAAATAAGTACACCCTGAAGCGATGAGCAGTTGTCCTAAGATTAAGACAAACAAATAGGCAGAACATTTCAAAATCTGCATAATAAAGATAACGGAATAAATACAGCAAACCTCGTTAATCCGGATTTTTTAATCCGAATCTTCGCCAATTTGCGACAATACCTCGCAATCTGGATTTTTCTGTTCTTCTTCCCTGTTATGTTCTTACGAGTGCACTGACCGACCTCTAGCAAAGATTCGGCAGCTTTCAGACACAACACAAGCGTGTTCAAGATCACCAACGAACGTTTAGAATTATGATAACAACGGCCGCAAATGCGCGCAAAATTCGATTAATCGTGGAGATGAGCCTTGGCAATGGCATGGAAGATATTACATTCCAATTTGAGGGACTGCTTCAGGACTCGTCGCAGAAATCTCTGCGTCAGTCCAAAATCCCAGATTTGTTCGCAGCCAAGTAATCTAAAATTATTTACTTAAGCTTGTTCATAACCGCCTGGATATGGTGGTTCTAGTCTGCTATACCATTCTAAATAATGGTACAAAAAATTATGATTAATTTAAAATGAATTACGATTTTTTTAATTATGTAAATTTTATGATTAAATTGATAAATTATGATTTTTATGATTAATTTAAATTTATGATTAATTTGAAGTAAATGTGTTCAATTTAGATGATTTTCACCGATATCTTAGTACTTAAATGACATCAGGCTAGAAACAACCATCTTCGGATAATCCGGATCTTCGCCTAAACCGGATAAAATGGTCGGCAAAATCGAATCCGGATGAACCGAGGTTTACTATAATTGCAATAAAAATTTCCTTGTTACAAAACGTTCAGATTGCGTGGTTTCAATTATAACACACAACTTAATAAGAACTATGCCAAAACGGGAACCTACTTCAACAAATTAGTTCACGTCGCAAATTTAACCAAAATACGCTCTAAAACTTGTGCGAGGGCAAAGCATACCCACGAAATTTTCGTTTTATTACAAAACAGTTTATTTCTCAGGTTAGCTGATGAGTTGAGATTCGAATGAGATCGTCAAATGAACAAAGGCGTTCAGTGCAACAATGTAGCAACAACCGGATACGTAAGGATACGAACGTGTAAAGTAAAATCTTTCTCGGCGATTACCGATATTTATTCCGCCACATTGTCTGAAATTCTGGCAATACTTCGATCGGGTTAATATTACATAAGTTTTAGTTCATCACCACGTTCAACTGCGGTTCAAACTCAATAGAATACTTCACATTTAAAAATACTGTTCGAAAATTTTTGACCTTGAATTTTTTGAAAAAATTACCAACTAACTAAAGGAAAATTGAGTTTAGTTTCGCCGACAGGCCTGTGCGATGTAATTAGCTCAGCTTTGCAGCCCAATACCGCACTCGCAGGAAGCTAACATCATCCTGGTCCGAAACGTTGGCCCGGCTCGCTCAACTTTTATAGTAAATTGCGTACAACGAGCGGGAGTAATCTCTCTGAAAAAAAAGAGTACCGGTTTCTTCAGATGGATTTTCTGGAAGTAGCTCGGATGTTTGAACGGTAACATCAAGTCGTTCTATCCATTCCAGGTCCGTCTGCTTGAAATTTTCTAAAGCCTGGACAAGACCTTCCTGGACGAGAAACAAAATTATGTAAGCTTTTATGCCAGACAATTTTTTTGTGAAATTTAGCAGTAAAGTGGCCAACACTGACCACAGCAAAGGGATCAGTTCATACGAAAGAAAATAGTCAGTAGAAGCTGGAATAGTCGGACACACCAATATTGATGCCGAGAGAAAAGTATATAAACACAAACTGAACAGAAGTTAAACGAGAAATAAACACGATGAGAACGTAGGCGAAAAATAAAACCTAAAACCATGTGAAGGATTTTAAAAACCGTGAACGAGAGCAAATCAGCAAAAGACAGCTTTGTATAAATTGGATAAAGCCGAATGTTCAACTTTGCGAACGTTTTGAGTATCAATAAATAATACTGCTGTGAACGGTCTTTTCTAAAGTCAGATTCGAACGCTAAATGCAGGACTCTCGCCAGTCAACAACATGATCGTTTTCATAAAATATGCTTTTCCAGAGCACTTGGAGATGTAGCTTTTATATGCTTATTGTAGGTTTTAAGGATATTTTTGTTTCACCAATATTCTCCATTCAGAAATGGAATACACAGCACCTTATTTATTTGGGCTCGAGCTTTAGTTCTTTACAAAACGTTTGCGTAAGTACACACAGCTTTGACTGCAATTTGATTGTTGTGTGATAAAGGTTTCAAGCGTTCTGCAAGGTGGTACAGTAACGCTACCAATCTTTCATCTTGACTGCATTTGATGTTGCTACAAGTCGTACAAACCTGTAAACACGACGGGGCCTAAGTGTGGCGCAGTTGTCACGAATGAGAGTCGGGAATGGAGCGAAGCTATAACAATTGAACATATCAACTAATGCCTAACGACTAGAAATGCAACGGTGCAGCAGAAGTGGTGGTCACCATACTCCAGGAACCCACCAGAACCCATGGTTGTCCTGAACGTCCTCATGCAAAATTAATCCTACAAATGTGAGTGACTCTAGCGGCATTCCTAGGACAACTACATTAACATAAAATTCTAAGCCTAAAGCACATTTCAGTTTTTAATCAACCAGCAAATCGTGTAAATTAACAACTATTTTATTTGCTTTCCTTTTCATAAGGTTTTAACTATTTAAAACACTACAGGATGAACAGAAATTAAAACTTTAGGCAACTTGATATGCATTTATCATAGCAAGCCATTCACCTAAACTCAGTGGGATGTACCTTATAAGAGAACTACAAAATGCTAAGGGATTCTTTGCTGGCTTTCTTCCTGGAATGGTACTATGATAGCTTTCGTTCCTAGAGTTCTTTGTGGTCTGCGTCTGTTGCGAGCGGCAAGTCCACAAAGCTTGACATTGTGAAAACAAGTTACAAAAGAGATCACATGCAAGCTACCATAGAGTGCTCACGCTAGTACTACTTGTTCGTGTCACATACACATATGTGCTACTCTTAGCGCACATGCAACGCTGCATCGACCAAGCAGCCTCAACATTTCCTTGTACAAAAATAGTGTGAACATGTCGTTCATGTTTATCACAAGCTCAGAAGTTATTGCCGCAATGTAATAGATGCAAAAAATAATTGCATCCAAAAAGAACACTTTCCAAAAAACATGAACATGCAATACCATGCAAATATTTGGACTCACAAAAAATGATGCAACGAATTTTGCAAAGACAAGAAATGGTTCACACCAAACAAATTCATACCAGTTGCACATTGACAAACATTACTCTGTTGCCATGTAAAAACATATTAAAAGGCAAAAAGCAATAATAGCAGACTTTCTAATCACTCACAGCCACTCTGCTAAAACCTTTTTGTGTGATTTACCATATCATCACTTGGTCACTATAAGATGATATGCCACTTTATACATCTGTATTTTTGATGTTAGAATAATTGATAAAAAATCAAGTTGAGTGTGAGTCAGAGAAAAACTTCTAAATAAATTGTCCTGTAAGTATTTTCTCATATTTTAAACTAACACTCTTTAAATTGTTAGTTCAATTGAAAAGTTAAACTAACATTGATATAAATGGAAACTTAAATATTCTAGTATTGCAGTAAGAGGTTAAATGAAAATATGCTTTTACCTTCAGCTGCTGCCCAATCATTCGATTACTTAAAACCAACCATAAAGAACCCAAAAATGTTTCAATTTATGTCACCATTATATTAAACACTATTCCGCTTCACAATCACCTTACATGATTATTCACTGTTGGAGGAGGAGCTGTTATAGGACGAAACATACCAGGCTTGAGCAATCCAGACTTAAATGCCACTTGTAACTGCAAACAGAAAATACACACATTACAGTTACATGGTGTAGCAGTGAGAGAAAGTTGAGCAGTAGCAGGATAATTTTCCTCAGTGTTTTGATGTCTTGACCCAAACCACTGTGAATTAGAATAAACGTATCAAGCAGGATCTACATTTTTAACCCTTTTCTCATCCCAGACAGGCTAAAAAATCATATTGAACAAAATATTACATATCCATATGTGAAACAGCTCCTATAACAAATTTTACCTTAGCATGTGCTTCATCTTCTGAACTGTTGTGCTGATTCACCGATAAACAACCACAAAGATCTCATTTCACAGTGCTACTTTCAAGCATAGTGAAGGTAGGCACCTACGTTCAATTCTTTACACCAGTAATGTTTCTAATGTCATTAGAGAGAACCCTTAATTTGTTTGTCAACGCTGCTGACTTACAAGTGGATCAATACAGGTGAAGCATCCAACATGCACTTGCGAATAAATTAGTTGTATTTACGGAGTTGTAGAACTACAAGTCCACCACCATTGAATGAGCTTTGTCTTTGACAAGATGAATATGTATTCATTACTTTTAAAGCAGAAAATCTATTACGAATTAAGCAATGGTTTGACAAACACCATAGGAGAGTGCCATAAATGTACCGTATATACTCGCTTATTAGCCGCATCTGTAGATAAGCAGCAGCAGAAATTTTAGCCATATACTGAGAATCAAGGGTAATTCACGAATAAGCTGCAGGTCAATTGACCTTTTCACCAGTGAAGACCCTGCGTAATCAATCAACCACAAAATATTGATTTTACAGGCAAATGTAATGAAAGTCAATTTTATTGTTCAAAACCTAAGAAATCTTCTTCGTCAGAAGAAGGAAGTTTGTCTATAAGTACGGTAGATCTGATGCGAGTTTATGTCGAATTTTGACAGAGACTTGATATCAAGTTTATGTCAAATTTTGACAGACATGATAGCGCCCTACTTTCGCCCATTGCCAAATGGCATTTGCAGTTCAACTGGATGACTGAAATTCGGTGATAGCTCATGCGAAAACTTTGTCCCTCTGGGTATGCTGCACATATAAGCCGCAGGCAAAATACAGGCCATATTCCTAGTAAAAAAGTGCGGCTAATAAGCGAGTATATACAGTATGTTGCTAGTCAAATAAGATCATTAACTGTGTAGTCACTGGGAAATGAGCTCATCAATATGTAACTAGCTTTGTTTAAAAAAATTCTTAACAGTTTCAGTCCTGGGTATTTTGCCCAGCAAAATAAGATGGATACTATGTAGTTTTTGAGAGTTTCCATAGTTGTGACAGTTTCCTAAAACACTTTGTAATTGAAGACCAAAGTGCTACAATTAGCAAATCTGCTATTTTTTCATAATTTTCATGCATAAACATACGATCTTTTTCAAGAGAAAACGATTATAGCTGGTATCCAATACAAGTCAGAAACATATTGGTATGTCTCATCTTTTCTGTTCAGTACACACCCAGGATGTACAAATACATCCGCTGGGCTCAAAAGTGTTGATGGATGATACATTATGCAGTTTTAATTGAAGATTGAAGCAGTGTCAAATTTGTTAGATGAGTGTGTACACCATATAACTAGTACAATGAACAATGCCATGTTGAAACTGAAAATTCACGATTTTGTAGATACAAGCATATAAAAAGTGGATATACTCTACTTCACATCAGGGTTGATTGGCTTAAATCATTTGATTTAAATCAGTGATTAAATCTTGATTTAAATCAAGCAATAAAAATAAAAAAAATATCTAGAAATCCAATCAAAGGCTCAAAAGACTCAGATTTTAGCCTAGTTTCCAATAAAAACTTGGTGAAATACTTTCATCTAGCGGTTGGGCCCAGGGCCAGGTAACCTTAGCCAAATTGCCAAAAACTACCTCACTTATGACGTCACTCACAAAAAACCCGCAACCCAAAACCAATATTTTTTTTCATTGCAGGCTCAAAGACTTGCCACATCTTTTGAGGGTTTGAACAGCTCTCTAGCACAGTAGGCGGAGGAGTTATGGAATTGAAAAGTGATAGCCTTTTAAGCAGCTCATGTGGGTCTGAAAGGTAAAACCAGTCTGGGTCCAAAGCTGTTAAGCAGTCTTTAGCTCCAAATCCAAAACTTCACAAGCATAACAGTTTATAATTGTTGAAAGGCAGTGCCTATTTTGCCTCATGAAACAAAAACACTACACGTACTATTTTGCCTTTATCTGAACACAATTGGTTGAATTGATCACAAGACAAGTTTGGAACGCATGACCTGCTTAGTTGACCACAACATCAGTAACAGCTCAGTCTGACATGCATGGAGAAATGTTATGATTTCAGTGCTAGCAAACTGTTAGCAGCTTCTTGTGTGTGCTGAATGAACCGTGGTCTAAACCCTAGTTCTCTAAATCCTAACCCGCTGTCTCTTTGCGTATCATGCTTGTCACATGACCACTTCAACCAATCACAGTCGACTAAAGGCAAAATAACCCCAGCACAGATTTTCGCCATGAGGCAAATCGACACTACTTTGTTAAAATCGACTAAGAGCATAATTGATGAAAGCTGTGTATAGCATTTAGCAACAATTGTCGTAGAGTGCCAAATAACATGGGTGCATGCCAAGTACCAAAGACCTTGAAGGGAACAATAAAGAGTTGAAATCGCCACTAATTAAATAAGAAAATACACTACTGTACAAGACCATGTTACTCTAACACAAGCAAAATACGATATACCTCTTTGTCTGAGTCATCTTCTTCCTCATCTGCAATCAGTCTTGGTACATGCACTTCACTTTCTACTGATTCATCAGACAATGAATTTTCGTCATCATCCATTTTCACAACAGCTAGGCTATTGCAAGTGCTAAAACTCCTATGTAAAAAAATTCATACAAGAATGTAACCATTGAATACAATATACAAACTACAAGGCAGATACAGTATTAAGGTCCAATGCCTATATCCTTCACTTGGTATCCAGTAATCTGGTAGCTGACTGACTGTTATCATACTATACTAGTTTTTTGTTGGAAGTGACTACGGATACACCTGGCCTGACGTAATTCAAATAAAAGGGTCAGTTTGTCATTCAAATGGGGTGGATCTCGTAGCCTAGGGGTTATGCATTACGGCTGCTATGCCAATGGTTTTCGATTCGACTCTCACCTTAGCAACTTTACTTTTTTCAGGCTTACCTGTTACCTTTACGGGTTAGTGTTAGGTTAGCCTTAGCTTAGGGTTAGGTTAGCATTAATAGGTTAGGGTTACGGTTAGATTAGGGCTACAGTTAGATTAGGGCTACAGTTAGGGTTAAGGTTAGGGTTTATCTTTTACATTTACTTAACTTTGTTTCTACCAAGCCTACTGCACTCTCGTGGTGTATTACTGTTACATCATAGGTGGCACATAAGTTTTCAAATTTCAAGATCCACAGGTGTATCTATAGCCATTGCCTTCATTGTTATATATATAAATTATGAAAACAACCCCCATATCACCTAAAAATTTGATGATTTATTTGACTATGCTACCTTTGTGGAGACTAACTACTTGAACACAAGGTCAAATTGATTACAAATCACTGCAAAGTCATGCAAGCAGATCCCAGTCAGCTGATTCCTCAAAGGCTTACAGTGAACTTTGAACTTGAATGGCACTGTATCATCATGCATGGAAAAAACATACAATGTGACTTCTGGAAAAGGAAATTGGTTACAAGCATCCTTAACAAATCTGACATATGGAGTTTAAAGTTTGTGGTAGGGGGTTAGGTTTAGGGCAGCTATGTTCAACCCATGGCCAGTGGGCAGCATGTGGCCCAATTTAGGTTTTTGCTGTGGTGAAAGTATCGTATGTAGCCTACTGACAACTTGTCCTTATTTTGACAATCTTGAGCTTGACATTTGTGATGTAGCTGGTCTTCAGTGCCACTTTATCAAATCATGTCTGTTGCCATCGCAGTTAGGATTCAAATGCTCTCAGTACATTGGCATAAGGTAAGCTAAATTTGGTTTGTAAAGTAAGCCATTCACTGCGCAGCCCTATGTCATTCATTCAATGTGCGGCCCTGGTAAAGATAGTGACAATTTTTGGCTCAATAACATAAGCCATTTGGGTTGGACATAGCTGGTTTAAGGGTTAGGTTTAGGGTTTAAAAGTTTAAGTTTAGGAGTTAGGTTCAGGGTTTAGGTTTACGGTTTAGTTTTAGGGATTAGGTTTACTTTCGGGTTAACCTTTACGGTTTAGGCTTAGGTTCAAGGTTTACGATTTAGTATGTTTCACCCAAGCCTACTGCACTCTCATCATTTAGTATGTTTCTACCAAGCCTACTGCACTCTCATCATGCATTGCTGTCAAGTTGCAAGTGGTGGTCGAATAAGGGTTTAAATATGAAGGTCTACAAGTGGACCTGTAGACACTGCCCCCTCTTAATCAAAACCTTCAAGTGTACACTCACACTGGCCTAGTAGTAGTAGGCTACAAAACAAATGTTACCAACTCATTGGGGCCATTCTCATTAACGTAAGAAAGATAAGATTTAGATTGTTGCCTATTTCAACATCAGATTTTTACGTTGCAGTTTTATACAAAGTTAAATGCTTCTATTACAGTACCAATAGCTAATGAATCATGATAACACACGTTGATCCCCAAACAAATAAAAGACTAAAGAAAAAGACTAAGAGGAAATGTGGAAAACAAAAACAACACTCAACACTCCAGTCAACATCGGATATGTTGCCAAAACATCAGGTAGGCCTACCAGAAATTTCTTTGAAGAGATCAGGTTCAAAACATCAAATGCAACAACACTGCCTACTGCCTAGTACTGTTTTCAGATAGAGTAGTGTCTATAGGCCATGTGACAATGTGACATCGATCTGAGTTGACACTTGACATGGCTCGTGTTGCTGACAGCTGACCAATGGCCATTGCGCTATTACGAAGCGCATTCGAGGTCGGTGGAAACAGGGAGTTTTTGGCAATCCTAAGCCTATCCAGTTTCAAGCAGAGCAGAGATGAGCACGGATCAGGACTGGATCAGGACTGAAGCGAATTTTGGCCGGATCAGGACTGGATCAGGACTGAAGCGAATTTTGGCCGGATCAAGACTGGATCGGACTGCATTTTTTTGAAAATTGGCGAAGTAGAACTAGATCGGTTTGAGAAAATTTTTATTATTTTGATGTGATTATTCTAACAACATCAAAAATGTCATAGTTGTAATGTGATTTTATAGATTTGTTAAATGGCAATGTATATCTTGCCATCAATGGCAAAAACTCTGCAGGGACGATTTTACTATGCATCCACCTTTGTCCAGATTCCACATTTAGCGTTGAGTTTGTATTACTAGCAGCAAGGTGAACGTAGTTGAGGTGTTGGTGTCTATCAGAGATGATCAGTATCCGGTTTGCCGGTTGGATATCCGGCAGGATAGTGAGTTTGCAACCGGATACGGATATCAAAAAACTGCTTTCAAATGGGAACCGGATACGGATCCGGATATCCGAAACGCTTTATCGATATTTCGAGAGTTCAAACTTGTGGAAAAAGTTGCGCGTTGCACAATCATTCATTCATTATTTTCAGAAGCATATTTTCAGCCTTCTGTGCCATGACTCCGAGTCTGTCTATGATGTAATCTCTGTACCGTAGTGTATTCTCATTCCCCTCTTAATCTGCTAATTGGACACGCCAAATTTGTTAGCATGAATCCGTTCCTGATGTGTCAAGATAGGGCTCTTTCAGTGTGCATCACGGACATTGTTTGCTGCGTACCTGGACTAAGGCTAGTTAGTGTAGGCCTGCCGTCATCTAGAGTAGACTAGCTAGAGCACTCTAACTTTTACTGTGGTCTGTAGTCTACACCAGGCTTTGCAGTCTTCACGCCTATTCTACGTGAGCCTGCATTGACTGGTGGTTAGATGTTACCAGGCCAGATAGCTTTTTTCTTTCTTAAACATGATATGAAAAATTGTTGTTTTGTGACTTGAAAATTTGGTCTAACATTGCGGAAAATTTGAAATCGTCTTCGCCTTATTCATTTGGCAAAAAGTATAAAAAAGTCCTGATACTATCTTGCCAGACTTCCTGTTGATCTTCGTTTTATATGCTTGTTACATTCTGTAATATTACGCTGATTCCACTATTTTCCCTCCTATCTACATCTGTAGTTACTCACCCCACCCCCTGTACATAGGCATGCTTTTCCCCATTGTTTTTTGTTGTTGTTTTATGCTTATTTTACCTGACGGTGATATGATGCTTTTTATTACTTTTATTACTTGTAAAACGTCCTCAATTAAAATTTGGTTTGTGCTAGTAGCAGGGCTGGCTGAGAACTTGACCCAGGTGGTCTTTCGCCAACCCATTGTGATTCAACTCGTTAGAACACGATTTCTAAGCTGCGAAACATGAAATTTCTTATTTTTTATATTTTTTCATCACCATATAATCAACCAGTGATCTTTAATGCTATTGTATTTGCTCTTGCTGCATTCGTGTTATTTCGTGATTTGAGTCGCAAAAATGCATGATTAAACCATGCCATACCGACATTGACTTGTTGACTGCATTTTTAGTCAGTCATTTCAATATAAATGACACATTTTAAGCCAGTGTATTGTTGTGTATTGTTTGTAGACTAGCATTGCTGTAGTAGTTACGGTTAGGTTTGGTTAAGGTACAACAATGGATAGGATTAATAAATGAATTATGAATGTGAACTCATGGATGGTGTTAAAATCTAACCATTGTTACCAAAGAAATGGCTAATGAAAAGCTTGGTG
>JGI24022J15233_10005488_pt1 | contig 13455 bp, 7 predicted proteins | sample Ectturendosymbi2_FD_15233 | JGI IMG/M metagenome (IMG submission 15233) | reverse complement strand
CAGATCCCTAGAATCAGAGAAAATTATCATCGGGTCCCCAGAATCAGAGATAATCGGGTCCCTAGAATCAGAGAAATCGGGTCCCTACAGGTCCACATCGGGTACCTAACATTTTCCTTAAAAAAAACCTGCACATGAGAGTAATAACCGACGACACTGAAGCCAAGTGAAAGCTGAGAAAAAGTTTCAGAGAAAGCGAATAGGCATTTTATTACGTGCGCAAGGTTGAAGGCGAATGACGAAGCGTCGCACAAATTAGCACTTCAGCGCTTGTAGGTTAATGAAGATAATTTTGTTCAGGAAAGTAATCTTCTTTGTTTAAACCAGTGGTTCTTAACCTTTTCTTCATCACACCCCCCTTAAGTAATTTTCTTTGTTTCACAATCCCTGACTTTAAATAAGCTGTAAAAACAAATGTATCTTTTGGTAAATTTAATTAATTTTTGTAAGTTTAAGGTTTTGTAACAGAGACAAAGTCCATAGAGTACAAACACACACTGTGTGCACAATGCAGGTTGATAACAACAGTCACAACAGAACGATTAACAGCGAGTTTGAAGGTAGAACAACAGGGTAACACTTGTTCGCTAACCCGTAACACTTGGTACAACACTACATCCAGAGTGGGACACTGAGTCCAACCCTGGTCAAGGTCAGGTAGAGGATGAAAGTATTGTGACATGGCACGCCCTCAAATAAACACTTTAACGTCCGAGCACTCAGTCGCAAAGTAAAATGTGGTTGTAGTGTTCAAAGAATAAGGACGAATATAAAGAATCTGATTGCATCAAAGCGCGCAACGATACGTTGCAGTGGCGTAGCCAGCCCAAAAATTTGCAGAGGGAGAAAAATTTTTGAGGGGCTCAAAATGTTTGATTTTAGGCGAATAACACTATTGTGCTTAGAAAAACGCCTCTCAAAGCAGAAAATGTCTATATTTTCTAAAAATTTGGGGAGGGCATGGCTCCTTTGCCCCCCTGGCTACGCCTATGATACGTTGCTAGACCTGCATCGTTCAAGAAAGAGGTACGTATGTTTCACAATAAGGCCTCAAAGTTAGGAATGTTACATTGAACCTGATGACTACTAACATTCATTCGCCACGGCAGGTTGTTAGAGCCTTGCACCCAAAATTATAGGTCACTAGTTACTTGAAATTTTTGGTCAATATTTGGTGCAACCTAATTTTGCAGCATTAGATGAAAAACGCCCTTTTTTAAGCGACATTGCGCAAGATTTACCGGTACTAACAGATATGCATGTTCCCACTCTAGCCCGCATGCTTAATGTGTTTCAATTGCTTGTTTCAGACTTATGCGAACTTTTGTAAATTATTTGTTTGTTTTATTTATTCTGCATAGCTTTGCCACTGCGAACTATTCGCAGAGTGAATACAGATTACTCCGACTAATTGTATATCGGTTAAACGCTATAACCGTGTTTTCGCATAAGATTCCGGAATGTCTAACCAAAACTATTCAAACGTGAAAACATAGTACGGTTAATCGCATCAACCGGATATTCCAATAGAAATGTTATTTTTATTTGTAGACTTAAACACTCCGCGTCGCTGAGTGTGAGTGAAAGACATGGTTCCTCGATTAAGCAGCTGAGTGTCGCCATTGGGATGGCCAGAAAGCAAAGTTACTCTTTCTTTGGCCGAGAAGTCGACATCGCATGGTGGCCTGTAGCTGCCAACCGCATTTAAAAATTAGTCTCACATTCAACAAGAATGTAGCTAAGTGCAGAATCGTCATAAGTATACATCTTGGCATTACAGAAGAACACGGCTAAAGTACTGTAGAAATTTAGTATCATGCAGGTGTACGGCCACATTGCAGAAAGCTCGTCGAATTACAGAAAACCATAGCGGTATCCCACACTGCGTGGAGCTGTGTAAAGTGTATATGTACATTCATGTTTATCTGGATTAGGCGAGCCGCACTGCGATGCAGCCGGCTACGTTGGAATTCAATGTGCATCACGCCGTCCTCAAATGCGAGAACGCCCCCGGTTAAAGAACCAATGGTTTGAACTCTGACTGCAGATTGCTATGCCGCTAGACCACCTTTGCGTATCTCTCTCTCGCATGCTGCGCTATAGAGACTGGGCAGCTGCTTTCCTCGGAGTTCACCAGTTCAATTGATGACTAGCAGCGGCAGCTAAATTAGAAACACCTAGCGACATGCATTTCTAAAGAACTTTGCGGATTGCCTAGTAAAGGTTTTTATTGTAGTTTCGGCTGATCTCACAATGTTTCTTAATTTAAGCATTACAATACACCTATTGTCGAAACTTTTTGCCATTCCTTTCTTTATCTTGTTTCCCTTCGTGTTCGTTGAATTACCTCAATACCGCTATCTTATCAAACTCTCTGTAGACGTTTCAGGATCACACTTTCTCACCCTGACATCTGCATGATTTTGATTTAAGCGTTTTTCCCGAGCGGAGCCGGATAGCTTGTGCAGTCCATTTTTTGTGAGACTTAAAGCCTATGTGTTTTCTTTATATATTTGTTTGCTTGATAATTATCGAATGTTTGTTGTATGCCTCTTCTGTTGTACTTGTTTTGACCAGGTCTTGGTTTGTCTGGCACGACGACCGGGAAGTCTTTTGGATGGACTGCATGCTTTAAGGTCGTTACGACATGTTCTTCTTAGCGTATGAAACATCTTTTCCGTTGCAAAAATTTGAAGGTGAGATTTCTAGACAGGGGGTTGAGTCACGATTAGAGACTTGCAGACCTAATCAGTCGTTACAACTGTCAGCAAGGTGTCTAGTTATCGGATTCGTACGAGAGGTTGTTCCCGCATCAAATACTGCGTTGAAGTGGTGCTTCTTCGGCGTACACAAAAAAATCACCGAGTCGTATGCTTTATTGGAAAGTGACGCGTGATAATCGTGATAATTGTGGCACAAGTTTCAGCAAACTGTGAGATGCTGTCACACGCAACATCGCACACTGTGCACGAATAAATTGACACTTCACAGTTTTGCATTCTCTACACCAGTGCTTCNCAACCTGTGTGCTGCGAGACACGTGTTCCGCGAAATTCCGAAAACTGAGAATGACTTTGTTAAACCTCGTGTATACGACTATTCCAAACAGGATGTTCTGCTAGTTCCGTTTCAGTCATTAGCATGGATGTTGCGCGTGAAGAAAATTTCGTTGCAAAGTGTGCCGCTGCCAATAAAATATTTGGAACTACTGCTTCTAAACAACGCGGTTGGAATTGCTGTGTTCTTGCCGAGCTTGATGCGAGGTACCTTATCAAACGGCAGAGTGACAACGGAATGTCGAAACTCGCGACTGAAAGTCGTTAGATTACTGAGCACACGGTTCGCAACGCTTGAAACCACCATAAGCTTCTCATGTATGCTTATCGTTGGTTCCACATATTCTTGTGCTATTTTGGTTTGTACCAACCTCTATGTTTTCAACTAGCAATTTTTCTTTGCTGTTTCAAAAGGCTGTATTTATACTTTTGAAAAAAGGTTACAGAACTAATTAATAGGAAACACAGTGGTGTCAGCCAAAAACATCTTTATACAACGCGTAACATCCTTGTACAACGCGTAATAAAATGAAAATGACAGTGGTTTATTGTTTCATATGACTCAGCCAACAAGCAGAAGCACTACAAGAAGCCATTGCACTAAGCAAACCAACCATTAGTGAACATTACAGCAAATGAAAGTGCAATGACGCAATAGTTGATTAGTGTAAACAAAGAGGGTGCTGTGTCATATAGGATTGGTGAGGGACCATGGCGGTCATCTAGTCAACCAACCTTGTTTTTCAGTTTTTGAGAAGTGTTGGAAAACAACACTTGGAAATGAAATAAGCACAACTAGGAAAACACACAGGCACAGAACGTGGTGAAGAAAATGTACAGATGGAAGCGCATGCCTATGTACACAGATGAGTGGGAAAAATTTACTTGAAGGAATTTGGTGTGGTTAAGAATATGTTTCAACAAAATATGAAAATAAAAAAGTAACAAAAACTAATTAATGAAGTACAAAAGAAAAAAGAAAGCAAAACAGAAAAAAACTTGAGTGTGCTTTCATGCTGAAAAGAATGGGATGTGCACAGGGAAGAAAAAATGCGAGAAGTAAATATACATAAAAAATACACATAATTACAAAATATTAGAATTTACAGTTTTGTTCTGGATAAGTGAAACGTTGCAAAGTTCATAATTGTGTATCTTTTTCATGTAGGAGGTGTTTCTTCAGTTTCCATTTAAAGGAAGACGTGGTTGAATACCTAATATATGAAGACCACACGGTTGGGCCAACAAAGGTAAGGGAATATTTTCCTGAGGAAGAGTTAACTCTAACCTTTTTTCAACGGTCACTAGTGTGTTTGTTAAAAGCTATTTGTCAACAGTCTTACATTAGAAAGTCTGCATGTGTTAAGACTAGGTACCAAAACTGCTATTAGAATTTTGTCTTATTTGTATCAGTTCACCCCAAAATAGACGTTTCAACCATTTGACGTGCAACTGTTATTGAGAAGGGTATTAGAAACTCAATATCTCTAATTTTACAAAAAGTCTGTTCTCAGTTGCTTTGGAAAACAAACTGTCGCTTACAACTAAGCAGATTTTCTTGGAAACTGCAATAAAGCAAATATTTCGTTTCGATTGCAGCAAAATAATCAAAAATCCAAAGGAAATCAAAGAACAACATACCGAAAAACTTTGTTCAAGCAGGTTTTTGTTCTTCGAAGAGTGTATCATGGCGACTGATGGGTTTGCTGGAGCTGAAATACAATTGCCTGGATCGTTCAGACTGCTGTACCGTCATAAAAGAATAGAGGGGTTATATCCACTCAAAAATGACATCCTTTCGCAGCAAGAGCAACTAAAAATTGCAGAAAGTTTGACTTAATTTTTCCAGATCTTATTGAAAGCTCATTTTGTCCGTACCGGGAATCGCATCATTGATATTGGATGAAAATTGCGTTGTTAGGAGCTTGCTTTGCGTTGAAAATTTCCTTGCCAACTACAGTATGCCTTGTGACCCATAGAAATAGAAAGCTTTTTCGTCAATAAAGTTCCTTTCTGAAACTGAAATGGTTAGCACAACGACCTTGAAATCGAGGTCATAATTCAGAGATTATTTTCCCAACTATCCCCGACAAACGAAATTTCAGGAAAACACGCAGTGTTATACACATAATTTGGGTTAATACCTAGAATTTTCAGGTCCTTTTCACACATTTTGGTCAATATCCGTAAGAAAATTTTTGGTGATGGTTATAAGTGCATTCTCATCGTTCTGCACCAAACATACTTTCTATAAAGCACTTTCAACGACGGTGTTGATGATAAGTTATTGCATTCATGTAATTTTAATTTATTTGCAACACTGGATTTTCTTCGCCCCATTTCAGAAACCGTTTTCAGTTCTTGCGCTTCTGGTGTCGATATTTTGGCAGAATACCTCTTAAAGCTGATTCGATGAAATCGTCAATACTTTTTGATACTTGCAAAGAGATATCAGCAGTCAGAACGTGCTTACGAAAGACTGTGTCTACAGATCAAACATGCATGCTGCAGAAGGAAAGATGATACAGCTAATTAATCAGGATGGAAATGCATTTGCAGTAAAACCGCGTAATGAAAGCAGTTGAATGACTACTGATAAAATCTTTGCATGAAAGCATATGCCAGGAACAAAGACCTATAGTGTTCAATATTGCTTCTGCTCCAGAAATGAAACAAAACCACAGCATTATATGCCAAAAGCTGCGAGCGACTATTCAAAATATGGAATTTTTGAATGTTTGAACAAGATAATGTGCTCAGTACTTATGAGTCATTTCCTTCTCATGACGTTTCGGGATTGGAAGGCAGCACGTGTTTCCATTTTCACTTTGAATTAATATAATTGTTTACCAGGTTCGCCAACACATGCGTCAAGACCTTGTAAAATTAAAAATGCATTAGATTGTTTCTGAAAATATGAGCATTTTGAATGTTTGAACAATACAATGTGCTCAGTACATAAGGAGACATTTCCTTCTCATGAAGTGTCGGGATTAGAAGGCATTACATGTTTCTACTTTCGTTTTGAATTAATATAATTGTTTACCAGGTTCGCAGCAACTGTGGGCAAGTGAGGTCATCACCTGAAACAAACAAGAAGCGTCTACTCACTATACGACTGAGTTATACAAAGCAATCGAGTCTCATTTCGTTCCATATTTAGAGCATAAGCAAATTGGCATGTCATGGAATTTTGAAGAGATTTAACCCACCCGGCAGCTCCAGGACATTATGTCCTCTGTGCCTTCCGTCAATTCTCACGCCTACACGTTGACACGAAATATCGTTTTTTTTTGGGAATACTTGCGATGTTTCAAGTGTCATTTAAATTCTGTCCAATTTCATCGGCGTGTCCGGCAAAAATCTTGTTTGCTTATTGAGAAAATAGAGCAGTGAGCTGAAAATCCTGTCGATCGTACTTTGATGTGTCGCTGCGGATTCGTTCATTTCGACGACCCGACTGCGCACATCTGTCGACGCAACACGTGAGTTCGATCGCACTTATCCGGCATTGAAAACTTACGACATGAATACTTTCTATTTGCATTCGTAAGATCTTCTGCAAGTGGGAATTTTTGACAAGAAGGACTTGAGAAGCAAAAAATCTATATAATTTTATGTAAAAAAACTCGGAAGCAGACCTGTTATTAGGGTTGCCAGATGGCTGGTATTTCAACGGCCTGGCCGGTATTTTACTACTAATTTAGCAGAGGCCGGTAAAAGGCCCGTATTTTGATAATCAGTGCCCGAAGCCCGTATTTTGAAAATAAATAATATGCCGTAACTTTGAAAAGAACAAACGCCAAATCTCTCAAATTATAATGAATCTAGCAGTGAATCTTGTCAGTACCTTCAGGGAAGTTTATATGCTGCTGTTGACGCAATCCTTGGCGCGATTGTCACGCCACACACACACCGAAATGTAATGAGCCAACCAAAACGCGGCAAATTAATTGTGGCTTAGCAATACTCATTGTCTCTGTTTTCCCTGCGCTGCTTACGAATTACGACACAGCTTAAATCTGGCACTGTTGACAAAATGGCCGGTATTTTTACAAAACGCATCTGGCAACCTTACCTGTTATGTAAAATCATTATAAAGCGAAACGCAGGGAGCGATTTTAACTTTTTCTGGCCAAGGCATTAGTTTTCAAGAAGATAGTCGTAAATCTTCCCAATGATTTGAAAAACTTTTTATAAAGTTACCTGGTTGTACTGAATCACGTAGTTGTCAGGCAACCTGGACCATGACCATATCAAATGTCAGGCAACCTGGACCATGACCATATCAAAGGTTAATGAAGATAATTTTGTTCAGGAAAGTAAGCTTCTTTGTTTAAGCTCTTTGACTGCAGGTTGCTATGCCGTTATACCTTAGCGCATCTGTCTCTTGCATGCTGAGCTGTGGAACCTGGACACCTGCTTTCCTCCGCGGTCACCAGTCCAATCGATGAGCAGTATCGGCAGTTGAATTCGAGACCCTCATTTGTGACCACTGCCTAGGAACTGGTCGATCGCTTCCAATGACAGCAGCTCTGCGCACTGGCCCAGCCAAATGTGGAAAACGGTGTGGAGCGAAGACAACACCAAACTCCATGATATTATACATAACCGACCCTGCTGGGATGTCCTCCAAACTAGCATGGGTCAGGCCCAATCCCTTTCGTACTGATGTTGGACCGTTCGACTGTGCACATGAGGTCTGGTTCCATCCACCACACGCGAGCGTGGCACTAAGGAGCACACCGCACATCATACTGTCCCGGAATGTCCCAAATACTGACCTCATAATGGGGCATACGGTTTGACGATTTTAGATGATGAAACCCTAAACCAGGGATGGGGAACGTGCGGCTTGCGGGCCAAATACGGCCCCCATAAACATTTGATATGGTCCGCATCAGAATTTTCCTTACCCAAGTTGGAGCACAACATTGCCTGAAAACGAAGCGCCATGTTAAGCAGGTACTTGAATAGTAAGTCAAGGGAAGCCACTCTTCCTCAAAGATAGATAAAGGTAGAATTTTAGGATTAAATTAATTGATTTTGCGGCCCACCAAGGCATCAACGATAATGCACAATTCATGCGCCCCGTGATAGCAAATAGGTTCCCCACCCCGCTCTAAACTAATTGCTCAATGGGTGCCCCAAAGTCTAACTTGGCTCAGTAATATGAGAACAAAGATCGACTCACTTGACACGACGACGATCTACTGTATTTGTGGCAGAAAATTGTTTTGTTATTTTCAGACGCAATGGCGTTACGCGTACGTCCATTGACTTCTGAAGCGCTCGGCTGTGACGTGCATCAGAAAAACTGCAACGTTTTTTGCGCAACATGATGGGCAAACTTCGAAGACTCGCAGAAAGTCCGGACAGCTTGGGGGTGGTTATGTACAAGTGTATCGACCCGCGCTGTTGCTGCAATACAATTCATTCGTCTGTGATGGGCACGTGTCACTGATTTGAAGTAGACGTGGTCCAAGTTTTGGGTGGAATTTAATTCAATTGGAGCTTCACTCGCGTCAAATAATTTAATTAACAGCTAAGCCACCACAACCATCTCTGAAGTGAACCGCCGTTTTAAACTTCAATTTACACCGCTCGCACAACGCCTATCCGCAGCCACGCAGCACAGTAGCAGTTCCAAATGGACTTATTGTGAGTACATGAAGAGCAAGTTTAGGCGAAGACACAACACAGCAAAATTGCTTTAGTTTTTATCCCCAGCAAATTTGCCTGCAAGTACAGTAAAAGTCGTATACGCACTTATGTAGCAGCATATAAGCCACTACAAAAGCAGCTCCTGGGACAAGATAGGGGTCAGTTGCGCTCAATATTAGCACTAAATCTTGCAGTTAGCCTACAATCATTTCCAGCAGAGAGATGCAGTGTTACAGGCGATCGGACTCACTTAGCACTTGAAAGTTACAGAGATGCTGTCTGACTGTCTCGGAAATAAAAACAGTGTGCAACTGTGTATATATTTAAGCTTCTTGTCACTCCGCTAGTCCAACACGTTGATCAGGAGGTTTGACGGTAATGTTCATGGTCACATATTTGTTATATACTAGCGTGAAACTGCAGTTGGGAAAGGTCACAAACAAGAAAACGTACAAATGCGGGAAAATGCTGCAATCCCCATCCACTTTCTTACAACATTTGTGCAAGAACGTTTCAGTAAAGGTGTAGACTCAAGCAGATCGTTTGTTACCTTTCCACTTGATAAATTGTCAGTCTCTCAGAATTTCTGTTATGGAGCAATACTAACAAGAAATACAGGCGTGGGAAAATGATTTCAAGTGAATGAAAAAAATTCGTAAAATGTTCCAAAAAATCAGTAAAAATAGAAACATTTTTCCATACTTCCAATCTTTTTCTTGTAAGTAGCCTATCCACAGGGGACATTTCTCAAGTTTAGAGCTTCTATTGCGGCCTGGATAAGAGCATGAACGACACGACCTAATATTGGTGCTGCCTTATGGGATGGTTTAATCAGTTGAAGAATTGATCGGTTGAACATCGAGTGATATCTATTGCAAAAATAGCGCAACTCTTTTGCGCTTGCCCGGCGCTTTGTCAAGAAAACAATGTAAAACCTTTGTGATGATTGCAACGCAGTTTTCTGCTAAGTGTGGTATCGTGATTCTTCGTCTTATCTCTAAAAAATACTTCAGAGACGTGGAAAGGCTTACATGCTCCGTGCAACACCTTACACTGTACTCCGTGCACCACCTTACACTGTACTCTTTCGTACTCCCACCTTATACTGTACTCTTACGTACTCCGTGCAACACCTTACACTGAAAATCAGGTGAATGGCGTTCCTCCCTGTTGCAGTGCTTTCTCTTTCGATTATTATTATTATCAACACAGCACGTGCTATATGGGTTTGTCTATGTGCGCCAAGCTGTTGCTTTCTCTCTACTGGGCACCACCCCTGTTCGCTGTGGCTTTTATCGCAAACCTTCAGCGATCCCAGGAGACCACCTTACGACATCAGCATTCCCCAAGATTGAGACGTATAAGTTTTTCATAATTTTATCCATGTGCAGCTAATGCAATCAAAAACAAACAAACCAAACTGCTGCAATTGTCCGCATGATGTTATTACCGCGGATCACTGGTGCACAAGCCAGTTTCATGGTCCGCGGGCAACTTGGCAAGTCATCTTTTGTTGCATTTGCCTATCAAAACCTGAAATGCTTTTCGATGTAAGAGGTCTATCGCTTATGGTTCATGGGCCAAAAATGTCCTGCGGGACACGATTTACTCATCACTGCCATCTATAGTCATTAGCCGAAATAAACAACCGATGAAGTAGCTTCCAGAATAACAAAAGTTTGTGATTTCACGTCCACGCCATTTGTTAACGAAAAACGACCAGGGGAAATAGCAACCACAGCAGAACGTTTGGTGATTGTAATCCTTTCAATAGGTTGTAGTCGCAATCGTGACAACAGTTCCTATATTAATAAATGTTTTCAGTAGTCAGCGCAGACAGTTCTTTGATGCGGAAGATTTTGATGTAACAGCCTGACAACCAACTGCTCTTGTCTGATTATGGCGATACCACGATCCAATCGAGTTACCGTGGCTGAGCTCAACCTCCAGCTGCAATTCTAGCAAATGATGGCATTCAACAGCGCGGTTCACATGCGCACGCGTAGCTAAAAAGAAAGAAATGTATTTGCCATAAATCAGAAAAACCAGTCGCAATAAGACGCAGCACCAGTGGCAGTTGCAAATGAAGAGTATAAAAATATATTCTCACCATCACAAAATAAATATACGGTAAGGGAACTCGCAACAAGGGTCCAAAAAAGGGCTTCGCAACACAACGCGAAAGACCGAACATGGTAATCCAACGGTCGCAACGGAAACATCTGCAGTGTGCTTATCTCGTTTGGCTGCAGTGCTCAGGATGCATTGCGAAAGGTTGTACGCCAAAGTATGGTTGCCCCTGATATCTGTTGTGCTGAAATCATCAGCAACAGCAAGGGGAAACGCTGGCAAGTGATTAGAACGTGCATCAGCAGCTGTGCCAAAGTGTCGCTGGCCACGACTTACAGGGAACGTGACTGCACAGTCTCCTGATAACCGCAGTTACATGGCCAGGCTTCCGCCGATAAGACAAGAACAGCAAATGCCGTGGCTGTTTTTAAGTAAGTCTGCTGTTCGTAAAAAACTTGGTTTCATATTTCTGCAAGTATACGCATTCGCCTACTGGGAAAAGTGAAGGAAAACACCAATAGGCTTAATTATTTAAAAGGTAAAGACATTTGAAGCGCACACATTGATATAAACTTTATACTGCAAAATATAAATATTAGAAATAAAGGCAGTAAGTCATCTACTGAACTCATGTTCATCGCATACAGTGATCAGGAAAACGAAACAAAAACACTGTTTCACTAAAGGTTACAAGGGCGTCGTGGAGTCTAAGCTAGATGAAGAACAGCTTCTTGTTTCAGTTTTCGTTTGTGGCATTTCAATCGCCACCGCGTGTTTGCGTTGCGGAGCCGGCGAAGCTTTTAATTCCAACATGTGTTGTCTTCGGATTTCATCATCTGAACGACTGTGGTGTGACCCGATCTCTTGCGGAACTTGGACTTCAGGCTCAAGATTATACGGGTTGTTACTTTTGCACTTGTTGGCCCTGTTGAACAGCACGCATCGTTAATGTAATATAGAGATTTCAAATTTCTTACGGATACGTGAAGTAAAGATTGTAGTAAAAGAAAATCAAAACAACGATAAAACTGGTACAAAGCCAANAAATGCACAATCGATCTATACAAGCTATACTCTTCCTATACGGAATTAACAGACGCCAGTTGTCTAAACATGCCACTGGATTTGTAATAAGAAAACCTGATGTGGTCACGGGCTTATCTGGATAAAGATCAGCATGCATGCGCGCTACATGCCATGATAGTGGTCAAGCTAGACTATCGCTAGGAGGTCTCCGACCAACAATCTCATTCGTACCGGAATTTCAACAGCAAACAATGAGAATAAAGACAAACCTTTTGGCGTATCCCATCACAAAGCAGCACGTCAAAATCACTGACAGAACACCAAGAGCCATGTACGGTGCAACTGCTCCAACCACGCTTGAGCCTCCAATCAGTGATCTTTCTGTGTCTGAATCGCTCACTGTTGGGTTAATGACATTTCCCGGTGAACGAGACTCAAGGTAGAACAGCCTGGATTCGCAACGTTCTCCGGAATACTGCTTGTTACATCTGAAAGAGTGAGCACAACAAATGTTTTAAAATGCATTAGTAAGAGATTAAGAGAACCGAACTTATTACCACTGATAAAGACAACTAGTGGTAAAAATGTACTTCTCAGATTGCTTTTAGAAACTTAATCTTTGAAACAACGACATTAAAAGAGAAAAAACAACTGATGTAGTTGATGTAACTGTTTTGTTGAAAAAATAAATTTATTGGTGAGTCTTCGACTGACCTAGTAGTACTTCTATTCACTGATACCAATTTCGACCCAAGGTACATTGAAGCATCAGTTATCACTTGCATCCTTATACTTGTGGTGTTTCATCAAGTCTAGTTCACCGCGAACAGAAAATTAAATCATCGTGCAAGTTTACCTGCAGTACTGCACACCATTGCTTGGCTGCTTCATGCACAAGCCATTTCCGGAACAGTAGCTTTGGTCTTCGCAAAACTCCTGGTGTTGCGAATAAGCTGAAATGGAAACAAAAGGGTTGGTTTTATTGCCAAGTTCACCGTCGGTAGGTAATGACTAGCAACAGTATGAGTCACTATTGCTCAGCAAATTTTCAACGATCAAGGCGAGTTCTTCTGTTCGGATTCATATCTGTTAGTCACCGTGAGATCAAGAGATTTTTTAAAGTTTAATGAAGACGTTTTACAGTTAATCAGACACCCTAGATAGCGAATATCAAGGGCAATTTGACATGTGCGGAATGTTTCTCGACAGCTTGACACAAATGAACAGTTAGGTTGACTAACACACGAATTAACATTCACGCATGACAGCACATTGATGTTAAAATCACTCATTCCAAATGTCGGAACGAGAAGAATTGATATTAAAAAGGAGTGTCTTCCTTTAATCCACTTAATCATGCTAAAAACAGCAGCAGCAATCGGAATTCTTCCTAATAATTGCAAGCAGGCCCAGGAACACTAAGGTTCTTAAACAGCAGTACAGTCGGAATTTTTAACTTCTCTTGAACTCTCAACATAAGCTCGCGAGAAGTTTCAATTAGGGTTAATAGCGTCAGCGGTGCCAGCACTGCTTGTTTGCAAGGCTTTGGGTCATAATAACACTTTGTTGCTGATTCTTTATACCAGGGGTCTCAAAACTTTTTTGTCCGAGGGCCACATGAGGTAATACAGAATATGCC
>JGI24022J15233_10005487_pt1 | contig 13456 bp, 4 predicted proteins | sample Ectturendosymbi2_FD_15233 | JGI IMG/M metagenome (IMG submission 15233) | reverse complement strand
AAAATGAACGTTTGCAGTATTTGGCCGTTTGCACAAATTTTCGGATGATTTTTATTATCTTGATATTTGGCAATGTGCCAGATATTTTGTTGCTGCATTATGCAAGGAGTTAGCTTTAATTACCATTAGAGAAACAAGAGGTCTCGAGTCTCGGTCTCGAACTTCCAGGTCTCGGTCTTGGTCTCGGCTTTTATGACAAAGTTTCGGTCTCGGTCTCGTCTCGAAATTTGAGCCAGGTCTCGGTCTCGGTCTCGGAGGTTACGGTCTCGACTACATCACTGTCAGTTAGCTTTAGTCCTATACGGATTAAAAAAATTTTGCAACCCCACCAACTCCACAATCACTTGCTTCTTTCCGCGTTTGACAAATGTGTATTTTTCAAATTTTATTCCATGTAGACTCTGCAAAGTTCTAAATACTTGAGAAACTTTTATGTATGTTCACAGAAAAATGATGCTCTGTTGCAACTTGTAATACAAAAAGTTTCCAAAAATCCGCTTGTAGACTCCGTGGCTTGGACACCGTCTTTCGCTTTTTGACCAGCTTTATTATGCTCGTTACGGGAAGCATGATCGCTGCAGTATGTTTCGATGGTTGAAGGGCTCATTGATTTTACAAAAACGGTGGTTACCAACGAACTTTACGAAGATTTACCTAACGAAGGTTGCAAAGTGCTACTTGGTAAGTGTTGATGATTCTCTCGCTTCACTAGATGAAAATTTGATTATGCAGGCCAGTCTGGTGTGCTACGTTGGTGATATTTCGTGCGTGATGTTGCAATTAAGCGGTGTGACACGCGTGCAATCGTTAGTGTGGTTGTTATTTAGAGCGACGAAGCTGGAGTGTGGTTTCGCACTGACAGTGCATAGTTGTAGACTAAAAATGTGTCTGTGAAACAGACTTCTTAGAACAGGGTTTCCAAACTTTCTCTGGCCATGTACCCCTTCAGCATTTCGATAGATGAGCATGTAGGCCTTCCTCTCAAATTTTTTATGACAAAAAGGCTGAGGAAATAATAAAACTATATTTACCAATAAGCACATAATGATTCTTGAAAATAATATTCACTGATATATGTATAAATAATTCGAAATCAACAATATATAAACATATTTTGTCCCTTCAATTGCTAAACTGAAATGTAGGCTACCCCTTCAGATAGGCAAATGTACCCGTAGGTGTGCATGTACCCCAGTCCCAGAACCCCTGTCTGGCTTGCACACCGGAAAAGTTACGACTTTTCGAATAACTCTGTTGTTTTTTTCCAGGGAAGTTTTTGCTCGATTTATTTATTTGCATGCCACTTTCTCTTCTGACCATGTTTCTACCGTGCGATTCCAGACACGTTACAACTTTTCAACAAGAATGAATGATAAAGAGGAGAGGTCTCTTGGGCTATGGTGCAACAAATTCGTAAATATCTCGTGCGTGTGCTTGCCCCTCTGTCCCTCTGCTCGCAGGAATCTTAGTTTTTAATAAAGGTCTTGGGAGTGCAATAGTGATATCATATGGTAACAGTTACTAACACCTAATTCTCACTTTAGAATTTATTTCACAGCACTTGCAGTTATATGTGGGTGACTTACCTGGTATTTGTTTTACTACTAAACAGTAGTTTTCTATTTGAACAAGAGCTGATGATCATGATGCCTACTTTGTAGGCGAAAATAATTCTGTTAGATCTTAGTGTCTGATTCTGTGCTGAGAAAGGATTTCTTTCAATAGACGGTGTAGTTTTCCTTTCATTTAGAATAGGCACAATTAAAAAGAAAATTGTTTTTTGCCTAGAGTAGTTTTTTCCTCAATTCAATGCTGATATCGAAGGAAGGATGCTTTGGTTTTGCCTTTTGCCATACTTTTAGCATTGCCACTAAAATGAAAGTGCTGCAGTAACACTAAATTGACTCATCAAAAAGCTTGATCAGGGTGGATAAGCTTTCTCTATGTTGCAGCCTACTGTCTTATGGATTCTAAATTTGACTTGGGTTGGAGCAGAAAAATATATGGTTGGATTTTTTGTGTTAACTAATGTACAGTAAGTAAGATGTGAAAAATGGATTGACTTTACTAAATATTAAAATAGCTTTTATTTTGGATGAGTTCAGTAGGCAAAGTTAAACTAAAGAGTTTAATATGCTGTGTGTGGCGTAGAGCTATATGTGAGTACCACAGTTAGTATTTGGCCATATTACCAGGCTAGATGTTGAAACTTACCACCTTCGAAGAACAGGTTTAGCCTGTGTTTGCTTGGCTATGCAAAAAGTCACAATTAAGCAACATACTTATTTACCAACCAAGATCACGCTGGGTTACCTGAGCATTCTAAGGCAGGAGTTGGCAACCTTTCTAAAGCCACAACCAAAAACAAACTCCGCAAGGTATGGCAGGCTGTACTAATTTTCCACCAAAAATTCTGTTCCCTTTACTGTTTATGATGTTGATAAAACTTGGGGAATTTAAGAAATTTCAATGAGATTAACTCTTGATTTTCACAGTTCATAATGAAAGCCCAAAATTTAACTTACGCCATGGTGCGTATAGCACAGAACAGTGCGATTTCTCATAAGTGGTTCGATATAAGTATACAATCAATACATGAAGTTGCAAGGAGGACAGATGCACAAGATATAATACTCTACCACAAGGCTACTACAATATGTAAAGGGGCTATGGGCTGGATAATTTTGCTAAGTGGGCCGCATATGGTCCATGGGTTGGTTGCTGACACCTGGTCTAAAGTATGAACATGCTTTCTGTTTGTGGTGCCTATGCTGTGCTTTATTGCACAGCATCATCTTAATGTGCAGAACATCTTTATGACTGCTGCAAATAGAAATTGTGATTTTTGCTCATTCGTTTTTGTGTTTAATTGCTCATCTTAAAACAAAGCAAGTTTGCCATTTTTCTTACCCTTTTTTCCTATTTCGTGTATTGTCATATTCAAAAAGGTTTTTATTTTCTTTTCCTTTTTTAACATTCAGTGCTAATCTTAAGAAGAGTTTTGCTTGTTTTGTTAATGATTTCATGGAAAGGAGCTTTTGGTTACTTTTCAGTTAAGAAGGTTTGATTCTCTTTGAGTTTGAAAAGATATAAATATAAGGGTTGTTTTCTTTCTCATCCTGGTTTTAGTGTTGATCTTAAAGAAGTTTGGTATTTTATTTTCCTTGTTTCTTTGATTTAAGAGCTGATTTTATAGAATGGAAGTTATGTTTTTTCTTTCCTTTCTGTGTTAACTTATAAAATGAACAAATCTTAATTGTTCCTTTTTTCTCTGTTTTTATTGCTGGTGTTTTTTCTGTACTTTTTGTGTTAATTATAAATAAAGAGGTTTGTTTTGCCTTTTCAGTTTTATTTACTTTAATGTTGATTGAAAAAACAGGATGCTTTTTTCACTTTTTGGCTTTGACACTGAAAAACAGTTCTGTTTTTTTCTTTTTGATATTTTGAAGAGAATGTGATGGCCTTACTCATTAGCATGCATTTGCTATATGGGTTGAAAGCAATTTATCATGCCATATGTGATGTAATGTTTTTTCAATTTTCTTTACCCTAGAAACCAGATGTGGCGTTTTTCAGGCAGTGATTTGCAAATGCCACCGTTTATTAGCATTTCAAATATACTGAATTATGGATCATGAATATGATTGTATTACTAGCGGAAAAGGAAAAATAGCTTAATGCCATTTTCTATTGCATAGCAGACCATGCCTTGAAAACTCATTTATTATTTTCCTTTTTCATTCATTCTTTAAACAGCATCTTACATCAGTGGGCTGTATCATCAGCCCTAGGGGGTTGTATCATTAGCCCTAGGGGGTTGTATCATTAGCCCTAGGGGGCTGTATCATTAGCCCTAGGTGGTCTGAAAGAGATCTTCAAACATCTCATGTTTTTTTATCAGCATCTGAGTGTTTTGCTGGGTCCACACCAAGCAGTGATCAATCCAAGTCAGAATAAGTGTCACATGTTTGTTGGCTAACCTTTGGGCACATTCTTGGTTTAGCCAGCAGTACTTGCCTTGTAAACATTTGAGGCTTCTGGTCTTAGGAAGACTTATCGAATTTCATAACTTCATGCCTTTTCATGTAGGGTTACACTGTAGACTGCTAAGAAAAATCCTATTGTTTCTTGCACTTATTTTTACACTATTTAGCTCATTACCCAATATTCATGGCCAGGGACGCAAGTGAGCAGGTGCATAGTCGGAGCATTATCCCCCTGCCCTTTTAAAATGGGGGCATTGTGTCTATTCATCTTTTGCATGCCAGCTTAGTTGTACACAACTGCAAACCAATTAAGTGCTGTTTAAAAGTCCTGTTGGGATGCGCAAATGGTACCAAATCATCTGCAAAGAGCGAAATAGCAAAATATTATAACGGCGGCTTCCTAAGAGGTTGCACTTGTCAACACATCTGTGGCTGATAATCCCTGTCATATAAATCATGGAGAGCACTTACAACTGTGCACTCTCACCCTTGTCCAACATCAACAGCCACTGGTGATGACTTACTGCTCTTGACAAATAAACAAACTTCAGAGCAAGAATGATATAATTTCATGGTCAGTGAAAACCAGCTATCAATGCTGCATTCATTAAGATAATTGAGCGAAAACCCCAACCAGAAATAAAGTTGAAGTAATTCTACTGATATCTTCAATCCAATTGCTTCAAATGTGTAACCCTTGTATTGTAGAATGTCTCTCTAATCAATTTCTCCTTTGTATCATAAATGTTTGAACAACTTTTGAGTTAGGTTTCTAACAATGACAGATTTTTGCCAAACAGTAAATGAAGATTTGAAAATATTTTTGTGAGACTTACTTGACTGTGTTAATTTTTATTTGAATGTTTTTTTTAATTTAACATTTAAAATAATGCCTGCTTATGGAAAGCCTGTTTTGATAACAACTCTTAATAAAAATTGGTTACAATTGGAGATTATGGTGCTTCCATTGATAACAGTTTACATTAATATTTTGCAGAAAATATAGTGTAGTCTATATCTATACTACAGACTTTTTAAATCCCAGACCCCAACTGGCCTTGCTGCAGGAATGACTGAGTAGAAGCCTATTTGTGTTCACAGGCCTATTGGTAATGAAAATTCAATTGTGAGGACTACACTTGCAAGCAATTCAGTTTTTTTCTGCTACGTATTCCAAGAGCTTTGCTTGGATAGTATGTTGCTAACCAAGCTAATTTGGCCTTGTCAAACATCGTTGACTGATTCCTTAAAGTTTTTCAAGCAAGTGTGCAGACGTTTTCTGAGTGGGGTGAAATGAACCGTACCCTCAATTATTTCGAGCCTGCACAGGGTTAGCGACAGGTACGTACTGCAATGGGCACTGTACAAACTTAATAAAACGTTGAACTGATCTGCAGAATCCACCTACCTGTCGTCACAGTAATGGAAAGTGTATACTACAAAATGCTACAATTTCAATAACTCGTACGATTTGCAAAGCACACATTGTAACGCAATTTATCAGTTGGTATCACTGCGTGACACCCTCTTGTGGGGAACCACAACCAGTAGCGTTTTTCATACTTGTTGGATTCTATGGCTCTTATCAAAAATTTTGTGTTGTTCAGGCCAAAGTATTGCCAAACGTCGAGGTTTGCAGTGTTGGCGAAACAACACGATTTGTTCCAAGTGCGAACAGTTCTTCGGATTGCAGTGCTGCCGATACCGACATATGGTCTCTTCTTGCGAATTCCTCCGTTGCTGATTACAGTCGTATTGAGCCTGAGATTAAGCGACTTCTGAATGACCGTGGGTTTGTAAAAACCGAGGAAAATGAGAAGCAACCAGAATTTCAAGCGTTGAGTCTCGAACTAATTAACAATTGGAAATGCGAATGGTGGAGACAGGTGGTACACAATAGCGGCACGGAAATTCGCATTGAAAGGGAGGATCCTGGGTGAGTATTTTGGTGTTCATAGGCTGTGGTAAATTTGTTCAGTCTGCGGGATGTTACTTGAGTCTAGACTCTTAAGATGTTACTAACAGTGGAAAAAATGATGGGCAAGTGGCGTGCAAGATTGATACAATCCCCTGTTCTCAAAATGTCGGTGAAAGGTGTTTCAATGTAATGTATGTGCCACTTGCCATTTTATATTCTTAACTTGGCAATATTCTGTAGAGCTAGAAATTCAATATAACCAACGACGCTGAAGTCAGTCAACTTTGCAAACGTCACTTGTTGACACTTCGAAACGTTTTGCAACTGGTTAGCGTTCAGGTACGTAAGTACTGGTAAAACTACTACATCTCAAAGTAGGTGCTCTGATCATGCTCAAAGGGTGGGTCCAACCAGAGTTGTAAATTGGCCTTAATTTGAAGCCCGAACCCGGCCCGAAGTTTATTTTTGAAGCCCGATTTAGGTCGGTAAGCCAAATTGCCGAGTGAGTCAAGATATGCGCAACTGCGGGTTATCAAATCACGTAGTATACGGGTATAGGTGTAGGTACACGGTTTTATCACACCCAAAATAACAATCACCTTGACCAAATCATTGGCTCAAACAAGAATAAACTTAGCTTGTTAGTCAACGATAATACTACGGAATGTAATGCTTCTCAATAAAAAGGCAAACTATCCACGATCGCCCTATAGACATAAAAGAAACTATCTAGGATAGCCCTATAGGCATGAAAAAGCGGTTTGTGGGTCATCGTTTCGTAAAACAAGCCAAGAATCGCGTAAGTATATAATTTATCTCTTCGATTTTCTCACCGTTGTCGTCTTTTCAAAAAGAGTGCGAGTCTAATCCGAGCGGAGAATAAAAGAACGCAACTGTGTTTGCAAATAGAATTAACTGAAGAAAAATCACTTCACTCGCAGAAACCCGTGGTGACTGGTGACTACAAAAAATGCAAGTCAGGAAAGAAAAAAATAGTTACTCTGAATGTTATAAAAAGTTTTGTATGCAGGTCCGAAATTGCCCGAAACATTTTGACAAACTTTAGCCCGAACCCGGCCCGAAAAGTCCAGCCCGACTTATAACTCCGGGTCCAACAAATGTTGAAAAACTAATACAGGGGTTCCCAACTTTTTTCATGGCATGTACCCCTTCAGCATTCCGACAGATGAACAGTACCCCTATAATTTCTTTTGACAAAATATTTTGTCATGATTATTCACGGATGTATTTAACAACGAGCAGATAATGATTTTTGAAAATAATATTCGTTGGTATATGTATAAATATTTGGAAATAAACAACACATAAATATACTTTTCTCTTCTATTGCGAACCTTAAATTTGCCCCTTCAGATAGGGAAATGTACCCCTGGGGGTACATGTACCCCAGGCTGGGAACCCCTGAACTAATAATATTGTAAATATCGTTAATTCTGTCCGTATACCATCGCTCAGTTGATGGCTAGTAATGGTGACGTGTTTATTTTTTGTATATTTTTTTAAAACTAATATCTTTTAATAAAATCCAAATAAATAACTAAAAACTTTCATGTGAGGTTAATTGAAACAGCAACGCAAATACTGTTATTTTAATGAACTTTGTCGGAGTTGCGAAACAGCTATCTTCGTCGACAGCAAGGTGCAATGAACGAAGAATTACAGATAGGGACCCAACCGCGTTTGGTTGCTGAAAAGGTTACCAATTCTCATGCACACAATAATGTTGCATACTGAAGTCGCTAGAACAGGCCTGCAAAACATTCGGCCCGCGAGAGCTTACATAATTGTAGAAATGTTGTCAAAGCTCGACCTCGAATAAGTAATTGTCGTTCTATAATTTGTTCCATACTTATACAACGAAACCTCTACATTGAAATGCAATAGGCTTTTGCGGCCCGCTGCGAATTTATGTTGATAATTTGGCTTTCGGGCTTTCTGAGTTGTGCAGGCCTGCCACTAGAAACTGAACTGCGCTCGAAACTGAACTGATCAAGTCTGCGTTGTTTGTATTGACTAGCTTCTTAAAGCAATCCAGGAAAGCGGGGGTAATTTGGGGGATTGCGGAGAGTCAGAAGGGTCTGTTGGGTTCAGCCCACTATATGGAACGTCTGTCAGTGTTCAAGTTAAGTTGCAAATGAGCATACGGAAAGAATCTTCCTTGTTTTCGTGCGGTATTCTTTACAGTTAGTCTAAGGTAGCTGGGGTCGTGGGGTTTGACGTGGTCTGCAGCTGGAATTTGATATGGTCTATCGAGTAAAACCCATCGCCTAAACTTAAAGCATTAGATAAGACGTCTGTCACTGTTCATTCAGGGTACCAGGGATTTTAAGGAAGAATTTGCAAGTGATATTGTTTAGTAAACCTTTCAGCTTTCGGCCTCTTCTGTCGGTCCCCCTAGCCCTACCCGCCTGTGTTGATCCAGCAGACGCCATGTTTCGAGCTGTGTGAAATATACCCGACACTAATTTTTATGCATGTAAATTAGTAACCTTTTCAGCTACCCAACCCCTCTGCGCTCAAGATATGCCAAGTCACAAAATACGCCGGTTTTGGCATACAGAAGGCATGCAGTACATTTGAAACAGAGACAACCGTTGCACAACAATTGCTGCGGTGCAGCATTAGTTTCAGTGTTGTTCAGATTCTTGATTTTTCTGTTTATAGCAATTTTCCCGACATCAAAGTTTTACTTTGTTCCAAAAGCGTAAAAGAGACAGATTTGAGTTGCCTGGCAACAACGATTTCGTACATAGCGTAAAAAAAGCGTAAATGCCGCACCGCCTATTTAATACCTGCAACATGTAGCTGCACAAAAAAGTGCTGACTTGCGTTTTTTTATATGATCAATTTATCAAGCTTTTTTTTCAAATTTTCAAACGTAAGTTAGGAAAAGCTTGCTACTGAACACATGAACCAGACTAATGCTGCCTCAGAAAGAACCAACAGAGCTTTGGACATTATTTTGTTTGAGTGGATTTGTGCGCCCACGCTACAAGAAGCATATATTACAANCCGTGTTCCAGGGTGCTNGATTACGTGCAGGCAATTTTTTAAAATTAGNTGCCGCGGTTAGTGGTTGCATTGGTGTGTATAGGTTNTTATTTTTATTGCCATATGTAACTAATTTGACCCTTTTTTGAAAAAAAACAACACTTTGCCGCTACTAACACACCATTCATCACATATTACGCGTTTCATGTTTCAAGAAGTTGTTTACTTAACATTTTTAGTAAAAAAAAACAAATTAAATGTTTGTTTCGGGGCGTTTTTGGCGGTCCACTCAGTTACGCTTAGCTGCTCAATGCATTGTATCTTGTATGTGTTCTCCTGTATCGCATGTTTTCTCACGATCGGTGTCTTTGCAGATCAGCAAATGAATCCGGAAGTTTGAAAGACGAAGTGCNTGGAAAATTTCTCGATAATTTGAAGCTTGGTGCAAGGAAAACACCGCTTGCCGCTGCGATTAACGTGCTTTCTACCAGGTAATGANTAATATTGCACCTGTAGAGCAGCTAACCATGTTATTGGTCATTAAAACGATCGTATTATGGGATTTTTCCAGTAATACGGCAATTGCTTTTGTATCTTTTTTCGTTGGGTTTTAAATACTATTTTTGTTTTTTACCACTGCTACAAACGCCCAAGCACAATGTTACACATTTGTTTGCGTGTGCCTGGAATTATTTCTGTGTTGTTTTTCTTGCGAACCATATTGGCCTTCAGAATTTTCTCTTATTTGACAGAACGAAGTGTTCTGACGTGGATAGCATGTAAGTGAATGCGATGATCACTTGATTTCGGTTTCTTAAAAACGCTGAAATTGCATGAGGAACGTGGCAATTGCACAGACATTTCACAAAGCGAATATTTCTTTTGTCAACCATTTTAAGGTTTCTGGAAGTTTATGTTGCGCTTTTATCCTTTATATAAACAGGGAAAACAAAGTTTGTGGTGGCTAGCGGAAAAGTGTGAAAAAACGGCTTTTTTGAAGCTGGTTGAACATGCTACATGTTTCCAAAATGTTAGCTGCATGAGAAGTGTGGTTAGTCCAACGTTTTTCTCTAGTCAAAGATTTACTGCGAATTGACGGTGTTGGCCTGAGCTGCGATGTTACCTTTTGCCTGGTAGCTTTATCGTGGAAATGGCTAACGTGTGGGTTGGGATGATTTTGACGTAGATAGCTTGACCCCTGGTGAACTGCATCTTGATTTTACTTGAATTTGGAATATGTTTGCGTTTGTTTTGTTTTCTTATTTTGTATTATTCATTGCGTCTTGCTGTTACTTTACTTGAACTTCTTTGTTCGTACCTGAGATTCTCTTATTTTCGCAACGTTCAGTTGCATTTGCTGTGTTTTCTATGAACCTGTGCTGTAATAAAGTAAATCCGTTAGTCGCTTTGCGGGGGCAGTAACCCAACGACAGCTACGGCAGTCGCTTCCTGCCTCTGCATCCTGATCGCAGTTTTTGGTCGGGATGCAAAGTAAACGGAACGGATGTTCCGAAACTTTTCTTTCTGGTTTTGAATCTTCCAGTGTGAATTCTGTGCAGCGGGGATAGATACACGAACAAACGTCAGTGATTAAGTGTTTCGAACATTTTGTGCTTTTCCTACTGCTGATTTTAACCAAACATATTTCCACTGATTCATTTTGACATATTCAGGGGAGAAAAAGACACCCTTGGTCTGTTTGTCTTGGTCGAAACGCGAAAGTCCAATCTGGAGTTGGAGAACCTTATCTCAGCTCAACGAAAGTTTTTTCGGAAGGTTTGTAAAACCCTTCGCTATTCTTTCCCATATTTGGCATTTTTCTCCAGGTTGCAGCACTGTGTGGTATTTTTGTTGATAACGTTATTGAAATTACTTCGTTTCTTTTGTCATTGATAGCTTAGTTTCCATACCTCAGTGGCAAATCTCGGTCGCTCAGGCTTCATCTTTCGTCTGGTTCGTGAAGAGTAACTGGTCTCTCGCATTTTTCTGCCAAGGCGGGAACAGCGCTTTGCGTAATCGTAACATGTTACACTTGCGCTAACGATATCTTAAAATACCATGCTTTGGAAAAAATTGGAATCTGAAGACTATTCAATGGGAAAATAGTTTTCTGATAAGAGTAGCACCCTCATGCCAAAACCTTGAAATATTAAAGCCATGAAAGAACAGTCGTGTGGAGTCAAACGAGTTATTTGTTGACTCAAACTCTGCTCAAAACAACTGAGCTTAACCATGGTCTTAATGTTTGCAACTACCTGTGGCATGGATTTTTTTACTTGTAGTTCTGCATCTTATGCTCTGGGCATCTACTTTTGCAAACAACTTGTTGGATACCAGACAATCCGACCTACCACCTCAGATGCACTCGCTTATTTTGGACAAACCGTAACTTCTTTGCTGAGCTCAAAGGCGGAAAAAATGAAATCAAAGAAAAAAACAGTCGCTGCTTGCATGTCTTTTCACACACGAATTTTCACGATGCAGTTTTTAAGTTTGAAATAAAGAAGTGAAGTTCAGTGAAGTGCGGCGAGTAAAAACGGCATATAGCCACTAAAACATATTTTCCACAAAAGAGTGAGTGGTGCCATAAACATCGGGCAATTGAGTTTTTCTGTTAACGTTGAATCATAATCAAGAGACGAAAAGCAGCCTTTTCCGCGGGAATGGAACTCCCATTCAAATGACTTCGTTCGTTGATGGCTGGTTATTAAACGGGTCAGGTATTATAAGTTTATTGTCACCCACACGGCTTCACACTCCTCAAAATGACGCCCTGTGATGAACGAGAGCCTTGCTTCTGGATTTTAACCGTCTACCGCTCAACAATATGCAATCGCTGTAGCCTGACCCTCTTTTCTGACCACCCCTCCTACGAGCGCAATATTTAGATACGTCGCCGATTTCAAGACAATTTCTATGGGAATTTTCCATTAGTTTAATCTTATTGCCTGCTATAAATTAAGAAGTTCGCATGTTCGCGCAATGACCCACTTTTGTGCTTGCTTTCACAGTATCGCTCATTTCTTGTACAGTATTTCCGCAAGCCAGCAAAAATGGCTGTTAAAGGGAGCACACACAATACGGACAAGAATCCCACTGCTAGCAACTTCCTTGTGTATGAACACAACGGATTCACGTTCGATATAGCTGCAGCCAGCGCTTTTTGTGATGAGCAACTCACTGGTGAAACCCTGTGGGTGGGTTTTTGTATTATGTAAGATATTCTACAATGTTGCTAGTGCAAAGCGTTATGGAGGTGTATTTTGAAGACGTTTTTTATTCGTCACTCCGAATCTACCCGGATTTGCTTGTTCTGTTGCTGATATTTCAGCAGCAAAAGAGGAAAAAAGAAAACTTTCGCTGAATTCGCGATTTATCGAAAGTGCTTTCTTTACGCTTCTGTTTAAAAGCTGCTGGTTAAGCAATCATGTCGAGCCAACAGTGTTCCGGTACGTCATCGTAAAAAGCCTCCAATTCAAAGGACTTCATTTGTTGATGGTTATTGACAACTTTTTTGACATCAGTGTGCGTTGCCATAGCGGAAGCAAGACGTTTTGGCTTTTTTCTTACTTTATTGTATTGTTTTATTTGCAAGACTGAGCTGATCCTCTTGCGAGTGAAATGCTTGCCTTGCTGTTGTTTTGTACCGTGACATTTCTTGCTTTCAACGTTAGATCATGTTTTCCAGCAAGACATCCGCTGCATGTTTGATGGAAAACCCTTGTCTCTGCTAAAGTTCGGAGTGAATATTCGAAACTTGGTCTACGCAACATACGTCGATGCGTACCACGTCATCAGGTCATACTTTTGGAACTTATTCTGTAATACGCCTTCAAAATACTTTCAAATGTTTTGGTGCAAAACGAAAGTTACACTCGTAAGTTCAGTAGTCAGTTTAGTCAAAAGCAAACTACATTATGTGTTTAAACTCCGAAAGGGTTTTCAAGTATTTTTAAACCGGACTTTGTTTAATATGATTTCGATGATGGTTGTCAGCGTCCCGTCTTGCCGTGGGAGTTGAAATTATCTGCTTGGTTTAAGATTTCTACTGCCTATAAGCGATAACGTTCAAGTGTAGTTTCCGTCCGATTCGGTAATTTTTCGGATACTTATCGTAATTGGATCTAAATCGATTCGCATTGGGCGGAATTTCGATTGGATTTGGATTTATGGTTTTGAAAATGTATTTTTTGCGCTAAACGTTTCGTTCGTGGAAAAAGAGTCTTACTTTACTAAAGTTTTATTCATTGCAGCAGCGTTATAACAGAACTGCAATTGCATTTTGATTTAAACTGTTGTTCGGTGCTTTTGGATTGAGTTCAATATTTTTAATTCGGATTAGACATGGTTTCAAATTTTTGTATATGCTTATCTGTTTGTCACTCATTGTTTGTGGTTCTCAATGAGTTGAAAAGCAGACCATATCCTATCGAACTGTTACAGTCCAGATTTGGCGCGTTCAGGTACTAAACAGTGAAACAGAGTGAAGCAAGCGCGCCTTTTTACATAAATAAAAATAGTTCTTAATTTCCGGTGATTT